>Ga0326728_10008166_pt1 | contig 26209 bp, 16 predicted proteins | sample MB3enrmetagenome_FD_207602 | JGI IMG/M metagenome (GOLD analysis project Ga0326728, IMG submission 207602) | Lab enriched peat soil microbial communities from McLean, Ithaca, NY, United States - MB31MN | ecosystem: Environmental > Terrestrial > Soil > Wetlands > Peat | place: USA: New York... | reverse complement strand
CACCGGCGTGCGGTCGCCGCCATTCACCCAGATGATGTTGGGGGCGTCCTTGTAGCGCTTCCCCACCCAGCGTCCGAAGATACGCGCATTTTGAGCGGTGATGGTTTTCGTTTGATTCACAAACTGACCCGTAGTGAGAAGCACCGCCACCGCCAGCCCCTGCCGATCCGCAAAGGCCACCAAGTCATCGACGTGCTTGAAGAAGGCTTCATTGGGTGTAGCAGGATTGTTGTTAATCCAGAGCGGCTCACCCGCCGTGTTAGGCACGGGAACGTTCAGTAACGGCGGAATTGCTTCCGGAGGATTGTCGCTGCCGACAGCCCACGCCAGCGCGGCCTGAACGACCGTGAATCCTTTGGCGGCGCGATTCCGCAGATAGTTTTCCGCCTGGCTCTGCGAATAGAGGGTGAATAATGGCCAGGCCGTGTCACCCAACCAAAAAAACGGCTTGCCCTCGCGATCCACGAAATAGCGCCCATTGGAACTGACCTTCAGGGGGCCGGGGAAGGTGGCAGTGGCAAGGCGAGGAACAGCCAGCCCACATACAAATAGCAGTGCGGCCAATAATCTAATTCGCATAAATTGCTCCAGGGAGTAATTGGGCGCTCACCATTCGTTCTTCTCATCCTGCAACCGTAGGAGTGGTTTGCAACCCGCCCCTACACGAAAACGGGACCTAGCTCTTCCCGGTTAATTCGCGTTCGGCGGTCTTAACGATGGCGGCCAGTTCGCGCCGCACCTCCGGCGGCAAAGGCGGCACCTCGTGCTTGGCTAAAATGGCCATCGCCTTTTCGCGTGCTTTCTGCTCAAGGTTCGGGCAGCCTTTCGATTCCCACGTGTCGCGCCGGTCACGGTCAAAGATCTCGGTGGTGATAAGTTCCCCCGTGCGCAGGTGGCTGACCGTGTGTTCTTCCATGAGGAATTGGCCCTGCGGCCCCACCTTGTGGATCACAGCCACCGCCTCCTCCAGGGCGCTTTGATCAAAATCGATGCCGCGCACCCAGCGGCGGGCAATGCGCATGATTTCGTCGTCGATTACCAGTTGTGTGGGGCTAAGCGCCATGCACGATTCGACGGCCCCGGCGCCGATGATCAGCTTGCCTCCGGCCATACATTGAAACACGGTGTTCTGAGCTTTCTGAAACAGACTCTGCTCGACGCAGTAACCGTCGCTATCCAACCCAATTCCCTGCGGCGCCAGCCCGTAGAGTTCGCTTCCCAATTGGGCTATGGCTGCAACCAGCAGGCCCACCTCCGGAGCGCCGAAAAGGGGCGTGGTGGTTCGCAGATCGGGCACAACCGGGTCGGTGAAGTAGGGCATGACGTGCCCTGGCTTGTAAGTTTGCGCCAGCGTCATGGTACCCAGGAACTCAGCGTTGGCTTGCGCGAGCGTGGCGGCCAGAGTCATGGGGGCGGTGGAACCGGGGACCGGCATGATGGGGATGTCCGTCGGAATGCCATAATCGCAAGCCAGGAGGAGCTGAGAGGTGCTGTCGTTGTCAAGGAATAGGGGCGATATGGGGCAGAGCATGTGATGGTACGGTGGACGCTCGGCCAAAGCTTGCCTGCTGCCCCGCACCGCGAGCGCCAACTCCAGGAGATATCGGTGAACTTTCAAGCTGACGGCGTTCTGAGTGAAGCATTTGCGCTGATGCTCGAGCAGAATGTTCATGCTGTAAACATCGCCCGCCGCTTCCGGGACGTCGCCGCACTGTAGCGTGGACGCGCAGTCGATGTTTGGAAGAGCATCCCCGAGGCGGGCGAACTCCACATAATCCGGCAGGCAGGCACGATGGCTCTTTCCATTTTTCAGATCAATGTAGTTGACTTCGCCACCGGCCACGCGGGAATAGATCTGGCCTCCTGCCTCCACGGTGAAGTCGAATTCGGGTGTGCGTCCGTGATAAGTGATTTTGCGGGGCACGAGCTCGAGCTTCGCTTCCACCAAGGCTGGGGGAAATCTGACGATCTTGGTGTCGTGATCGACGCATCCGCCGGCAGCTTGCAGCACCTCTCGCGCCTGCTCGTGATTCACTCTCATGCCGGTTTCTGCCAGAACTTTCAGGCTGGCGTTATGAATCGCCTTGAGCTGGTCGTCCGACAACATTCGCAACGGAGCTTTCATAGACTCCTCCTGGGCTGTGAAAATAACATACTGTCAAGAATCCGGTGAACCCACTTTCTAGCCGCAGAGAACGCAGTCCCCTCAGAGTGCGCATACGGAATCGATTCTCACCACGCTATAGGGCTGCAACGTGAGGGTAAGCCTCGAATCAGCTATAAACGATTCGACCTGCTTCGCTCCCGAGCGGAACTTCTTCGGCTCGGTCGCAGCAAGCAGCGCACTGCCGCCATCGAGCGAACGGACGACGACACGATCCGCTGCCAGTGGCTTCAGGCTGCACTCTTGCGGTTCGGGCGTGAAATTGGCGAGTAAGATGCGCACACGTCCATTCTTCTTTAGCGCAAACCCGTCGACTCTCAAGGGATCGAAGGAGTTGCAGGTTAATAACTCAGCGTCTTTGAGGTCTGCCAAATCCGCGATCACGTGGTAGACGGGGAAGACCATGCCTGGGAACGAGCGAAAGACCCTAGGAAGGGAACAGCCTTCATCCGTCTCCTTCACGCCACGCCAACCCGTTGTTTCGTAGAAGGTCAACGAGCTGGCGCCCGCCTCGGCGAGCTGCTTGATGCTCCCTAAGGTCCAGGCAGCCGCAAACAGGGACATCTGGCGAGCATCGACCGCCCGCGGGAGTTCTCCCGGCAAGGGTGGCGCCTCCGGGCCAACGGCGTCGGGATTGAATCTGGGTTTGAGAGTGATAGGGCTAACAACGATGGGCCGATTTCCGCAGAATGCCTGCGCCGTGATGACCGTGTCCCGCTGGGCCTCCAGGTTCTCAACCAGCGACCTTTCATCGAAGGCGTGGACTTGGGGGTTCATTGCGTAAGCAACAGCGTCGAAATTGGCGAGGTCCGGCCGCAAGCGGTTTAGCTCTGCGAAGTCGAGATTGGTGCCCCCGCACATCGGAACGTTAGGGAGGCGAGGGGCCAGTGCCCGGCGTGTGCTCTCGATCCATTTCGCCGCGGTGGTGGCCTCCTTCTCGTGAAAGACAAGGACGCGTGACACGGGAACGGAAAGGGGGAAGTGGGAAGCAAGGCTGCAAAGCTCGGCATTGGCATCGTCAGTAACGAAAAGCGCGAGCTCCGCGCCGCAGCGCAGGAGGCCGCACTCACGTTCGGCTCGCGTCAACTGCTGAGCAGCAGCCGGGTTACTCAAGTGCAGGTCGGCCCTCACATGATCGAGGCGCAGGCTGCCGAGCAAGTCTGCGTCGTTGGCGGAGAGATCGACCTCATGCGAGCCAACGCTTAAGCCGATGCGGGGCAACGGCCGCTGGAGCGAAGGGCCAAGGTTGATTTGAACCTTGGAATCAGCCACTATTCCTTGGGCAGGATGATCTTTCACACTGAACGTCACTTCCTGCATGAACCTTTGGCCAGCGTGCGCTTTATGAGGAAACCCGAGCGCGAGCGGGGTGCAGTAGGTTTTGAGGGACCCATCCGTCCAGTTCCGTTGGTCCTCCATCTCGAAGAGGTCTCCCTCAAAATCGCAGTGTAATTCGATTCCGCTCTTCAAAGAGAACGCCAAGTGGGAAACAGAGGGGAACGGAGGGAGATAAAAGCCCCCTTCGAAACGCACAGGATCGATTAGAGTGGGTAAATTTCCGCTGACAGGACCCCCTGGGCCATACCCACTAAAGGGCTGGCCGCAATACTCGGACAAGGGATGCAGAATGCAAAAGCCAATACGGTTATAAGAGAAGCTGCGCGGCGTCTGGCCGTCCATCCTGAAGGTGATTGCCCCGTTCTTTTCCCCCCTGATCGTGGCATGCCAATGGAATTCTAGATTGCGAGAACAGTTCTCACCATCATAGGAGATGACGAAGTGATCCTCTTCGATGTTGGTCGAGAGGTTTTTGATCTGGACAGGAATCGTGTCCCAATTTTCATCCCGCACTGAGAGATAGATTCGGCGTACGAGTTCGACGTTTCCCACTCGGATTCGGCGCAGATCGGGCGCTTCCCATAAGGCTGCAAGCGGTCCGGCCTGTAACACGCAGTCCTGGGGCGGCGATTCATCGCGTCCATACCACAGTGTGTATAGGCTCAAATCCCCCTGGGCCAAATCTCTGCTGTTCATGCGACTCTCCTCTTAGCCTGCTTGCTCGGCTCTCCCCTCGATGCTCAAGGCCGCGCCTGCCGTGAGGGCCAGGATAATCGCGGCGACCTTGACCAAGTCAAAACGCTCTTTCAAAATGAGCGCCGCAAGCACGACAGTAACCAGTGGGTACAGCGCCGTAACGGGCGCCACAATCGAAGCCTTCCCCCAGCGGTAGGCGACGAAAACAGTCAGCGTCGCGGTGGCCATTAAAAGACCGATCAAGATCCCCAGGCCCCAGTTTTTCCACGAGAGATTCCATTCCACGGAACCCGCACCGACGATCACAATCGCCAGCAGAATATATCCAACGGTGTAGAAAATGGTGGAGAGCTCATCGGAGATGTGGCGGGTCCCACATTTGATTGTAATGACGCTGAGCCCAAAGAGGATCAGTGCCACCAGTCCGCACATCCAGGCTGAGAACTCACTCCTCCAGCTCACAGTTGCACCCAGGCTTTCGCGCGGACTAAAGAGATAGATGGCAACCAAGGCAAGCCCAATTCCAAGGGTCTGAAGTCGGTTTAACCTCTCCTTGAGGAAGTATCGGGCCAGGATAACCGCTACCAAGGGGTACATCCCGGTGAGAGGAACAATTACTGACCCCTCCCCGCCTAACTGCAATGCTTTATAGAAAGCCACATTGCCAGCCCCGCTTATAACTCCGGTGGCCGTAGCCAAGAGGATTCCCCGGGCGAAGTTCGTCCCTTTTCGTAAGTTTTGCGAAAAGCCCAGCACCAAAGCCACCGGGAGAAGACCGAGCGTCGAAAGGACCTGCACCGTGAGGGGTGCAACATCCCTTGATATCACCGTCGAGACAAAGCCCCACACGCCAAACAGAACGATCGTAATCAGACTGTAACTCAACCAGCGGGACATTCTTATCCTCCTAGCTTCTTATACGGAATAAGCTCAGGCTTGGAGACGGGTTCACGGCAATCCAGCAGCTCTGCCATGGGAATGAACGATCGCATGTTTTGGGGTGACAATCCGGGGCGCGATGAGCCGACAGGCGCGGTCCACTACTGGGCTCAGTGCTCGATGGTGAAAACCTCCTCGACGATGCCTTTGCGAACTCCGTACATTTTCTGGTGGAGGTGCACGGTGCCGTCATGATAACGGACGGCAAGTTCAATCTTGTCGCCGACCTCGACCGGGGCGCAGGGATCCACAAGGTCGATGGGGGCGTGTTCGGCGTGGAGCGCCCGTAGGCGCAGCCCGTTAATACCCTTGACCGAAGGCAAGCCCCGCTCGCCGCTGATCGCCTTCACCCCGGCGTCCGCCACAATGCGCTCCCCTGCTGTCTTGCTTACCACCGTGGCTAGCACGCTCAGCGCCGGCTGGAAGTCGGGGGCAAAGGGAGCATATCCGGTATCCATCAGCAGGAAGGATCCTGCCTGATTTTCGGTGACGCCGGGCCAAGTTCCAGAGATGGAGTAGTCTCCCGTGCCGCCGCAACTCACGATCTCCACCGGAATGCCCCGGCATTCGATCAGTTTCTTCGAGCCCACCAGCGACTCAAGGGCGTGCTTAACCACTCGTTCCTTCTCCGGCCCGGGGGGAAGAAGCTGAAGATGGCCCTCGTAACCCATCACGCCGCGGAAGCGGAGGCCCCTGGCCACCGCTCGCTGAGCAAGGGCCGCGGCCGCTGGCCCCGGCGGCACGCCGCAGCGCTTCAGTCCGAGGTCGATGTCCACCACCACGTTCAGCGTGGCGTGCCCGTTGCCCGCGAACCGTGCCATGTCGTCCACCACTTGGGCGTTGTCCACCACCGCCATGACCTCAGATTCGCGTGATAGCTCAGCCCATTCCCGCAGGGGACTCTCCCCGGCGATCTCACTGGTCAGCAGAATGCTTTGGATTCCGGCCTGGGCCAGGCGCTCCGCCTCCCAGAGCCGGGAACAGGTGATGCCGATGGCTCCGGCCTCGATCTGGCGGAGGGCCAAGGCAAGCACACGGTGGTTCTTGAAGTGGGGGCGAAACCTGGCGGGCTTGCCGGCAAAGAACGCCGCCATCCGCGCCAAATTGGCTTCCAGAACGTCCAGATCGGCGACCAAAACGGGCGTATCGAGCGCCCGGAGAGGCATCCCTACCATCTGCAACCTCTTCTCCAAGTTCGTTCCTGCGCGCCGCGCCTTAGGGCAGAATTTCTTTATAAAGCGTCACCGTCACGCCATCGATCAGCGGAGGGGCAACCTTGTCAAAAAACCCCTTGATGTACGGGGTGTTGCAGTGAAAATCGAAGTCCGCTTGGCTGCGGAACTTCTCGATGAACGTGATCGCGCGCGGGTTTTCAATCGCCTGGTTGAGTTCGTAACGAATGTAGCCCGCTTCTTTGTAGGTCGGCGCCAACAAGCTGTGGAGGGCTTGCAGGAGTTCGTTTTCTTTGCCCTCCTTAGCGATAAATTGGGCCACGCAGACAATTTCGTTTTCCGCCTTCTTCAGCATGAGTACCCCCTCAAAGTTTTCCCGTCCTGACCGCTTGGACCCGGATTGTGTGGATCCCCACGGAAAAGCCCCTGAAGATCATCGCCAGGGAAGTGGCGCCTGGATCAGGGTGGCCGCGTGTGCGTTCCCCCGCGAATCTAGCCTTTCCGAACTTGGGAACCCATTCCTTCGTGGCGGCGGCGCCGTGGGCGGCCGCCTCAGCGGCATCGCGCAGCGCCTGGGCGGCATCCTTGCCGGCGGCGGCCGCGGCGCGCAACGCCGCGAGGGCGGGCAGCAGGGCATCGAGCATCGTCTTGTCGCCCGCCTGCGCCTTCGTCTGCTTCTGGACGCGCTCGCCTCCCGCCGCAAAGGCGCCCGCCAAGCCCGCCGCGTCCAGGCTGGAGCGGTCACCCACCTCCTCGGCGATGCCCAGGAAGAAGCTCCCTAGCAAGGGGCCCGTCGCTCCGCCATCGATGCCGAGCAGCGCCCATCCCACCTGGGCGATCAACTCGCGCAGGCTCGCTTCCGGGTGCGCGGCGAGCGTCTTCTCGATTTCGCCCATGGCGCGGCGCATAGTGGTGCCGTGGTCGCCGTCTCCGCCCGCTGCATCCAGTTGCGAAAGGTAGTCACTGCCCTCTCGCACTTGGGCGATAGCGGCGGCCAGCATCGCCTTAAACTCGCATCTACTGATGAGAACGGTCATAGGCTCCGCTGCCGTTCTGCGCTACCGCACGACGAGATACGGTGAGTCGCAAGGGGCGTCCCACAGCCGCAGGAGTTCGCGGTCCAGGCGCGCCACGAACAACTGAAAGCCCGCTTGTTCCTGCGCGGTGATGAATTCGCCCACCAAACTGCGCACTAGCTTGATGCCCTTCGCCGCCAGCAACTGGCTGACGCGGCGGAAAACGATAAACAATTCCATCAAAGTTGTCGCCCCCATGCCGTTCACGATCACCAGCAGTTCTTCACCCGGGCGCGCCTCGAGATCCTCCAGCAAGCGTTCGAGCATGAGTTCCGCCGTTTCATCAGCCGTCTTGAGCTGCATGCGGCCAGGGCCGGATTCGCCGTGCTGTCCCGCACCGATTTCCATTTCATTGTCGCCCAGGGGGGAAAGCTCGAGACCCGTCGAGGGGTGCGTGGCGGAGCGCGCCGCCACGGAGAGGGTGCGCATGTTGCGTTCCAGTCGTTCCGCAATCGCCAGGACTTGCTCGAGGGGCTGACCTTCTTCCGCGGCGGCGCCCGCAACCTTGTAGACCGGCAGAAAACCCACTAGGCCGCGTCGGTCCCCAGGCTTGTCACGCGAACCCGAGGCAATGTCTTCGTGAAGGAGAACTTGCTTCACGTTCAGTCCCTGCTGAGCAGCCAATTCGAGCGTGACGTTGGCGGTCATGACGTCGCCCTGGTGGTTGAGGACGACCAGCAAAACTCCCGCACCGCGATCGGCGAGCTTGATCGCTTCCAGACAGCGCGGCGGGCCTGGAGCGGCGAAAATTTCGCCGGGCACGCTGACATCAAGGAGGCCCATACCTACAAATCCACTTAGGCCGGGCTCGTGGCCGCTGCCTCCCAGCGTGACCACTCCAACCTTGCCCGCCGCCTTAGACACCGCACGGACCACGAGGTTCTTTCCCGCCAGTTTAATCTTGTGCGGATAGGCGAGAGCATACCCTTCCAGAAGTTCTTTCACCAAATCGTCAGGTTGGTTGATGAATTTCTTCATTTTCATAATGGTCAGTCAATCCTCGTGGTCCAGGTTGCCGTGCCTACGATCTTCCCCTGCGCCTGCGAAAGAGAGAGAATCTACCACCGGCCGGACGGATTTTCTAACAGAATCCCATTACAAAATATCACGATCCCATTCCGCCGATGATCAGGTGAAGAGTGGCAGGCCGTCGGTTCCCACGTCGAACACTTCGAACTGCCCGAATTCATATTCGGTAACGTAAAGCTTTTTTTGACCCGCCAGGCCGAACGCACAGTTCGTGGGCAGACTACCCTGGGTGCGAATACGCTTTATCACCGATCCGTCACGCCCGAGCACAGTGACGTCCTGTTGAGCGTACACGGCAACATAAAGGTTGCCATCGGCGCCGAATGCCATGCCATCAGGGCCTCTCCATCCTGGCGGCGCCTCCGGGTCGATTACGTTGCCGAAATCCTGGCGCACACCGAACCCATGGCCAACTTTCCATTCATAGCGGTATATCATTCCCGTCAGCGTTTCATTCGCGTAGAGAGCGCGGTCCGGTCCGAAAGCAATTCCATTCGTGAACTGGATACCGGAATCAAGTTTGCAGACCTTGCCGCTTTTCTTATCGACCCGATAGACACGCCCGTCATATTTCACTTGCAAGTAGTCCGGCCGAATTCTACCTCCCTGCACGAACTCGTTGACCGCGATGCCCGAATCTGTCAGGTAAACTGCGCCGTCCGGTCCCAAACAAAGGTCGTTCGGAAAAAGAAACGCTTCTCCTTCACAGGAGGTCGCCACAACGTCTACTTCTCCCTCGAGCGTAAGGCGCAAAAGCGAAGGCGTGCTTGACTCTGCGAGCCAGATGTACCCGTCGTTATCGACTGCCAAACCGACAGGCCGCCCGGTTTTGGCCACCATACGTCTCGACTTCGCGTCGGGGCTGATATGCGTGACGCAATTACGCTCCCCGCCCTCTACACACAGCCAACTCCCGTCGGCCAATGCTGCGGGCCCTTCGGGAAAACTCAAACCGGAAGCAAAGATCACGGCAACAAACCTCCCCACCGTCCCCATCCCTGGGCTCTTCCACGCCTAGGCTTACTCCTACCGTACAGCCCCGGGAGCGGGCAGTTGCCGGGTGGCATCGTCAAGCACCAGCACCCAATCGCCATCCCCCGGCGGCGTAAATTCGTGCGTTCCGCTCGCCGGAAATATTCCGGCTGCCGCGGCTCCACCGTTTCTTGGATTGAACCACCAAGCCTTGACTTGGCTACCCGCGATCTTGCTCATGTCCACGCTGATCGCCCTGCTGGTTGGCATGTACGCAATCACCGTGCTTCCATCGGATGTACGCGCCGCCGCGAGATAATCGAGCCCTTTGAATTCGCCCAAGCCACTGGTCACAACCTCGTGTTTTTGATCGGGAATCAGATCGTACCAGCTTCGTGAATGGAATAGCTGAGCCCACAACTGCATATCGGTCGAGCCCGGAAGGTCCATCGCCTGTTGCCAAGTGATGTTTGACGGGAAAATGCCCGGGCCGTCGAAGTGCCAGAGCGGACTGTTGCCAAAGAAGTGACCGAACCCGCCGCACAGGACCGCCCAGTAGGCTTGCCGGCGGATCTGCACTTCGGAAGCGTTTTGCTCGCCTTCGTAACTGGACTCGACGAGAAGAAATGGCATGGCAGGCGTGCGGTTGTAATCCTGAAGCAACTTTATATGTACAATCTCGTACGTATAAGTTGTGTTGAAGTCGAGCCAGCCGCCTCCCGAGAAGCCATCCACAGCGGAATGCTCGGGCTCGCAATGAGCTGAGATAAGGTGGCGCTGGTCGTATTCCCTGATACCCAGCGCAAGCATGTCGATATCCTCCAGGATCGGCCCTTCCGGATGCCGGTCTCCAGCCAATATCCACATGATGTTGTCAAAATCCTTGTAACGCTTGCCGAGATAGCGGCCGAAATTGAGGCACTTTTCGGGGCCATTGGCTAAGGTCTCTTTCACCCAACCCTCATCAGTACCCATGTATCCCAAGGTGAAGGGATAAAGAACCACGGCCATGTCGTTTTCCGCAGCCTTTCGGATGACCCAATCCACATGAGCAAAGTATTTCTCATTCGGTGTGGAAAAGTCGCCCGGCGTAGTGAACGGGCCTTCGCCCGCAAGGTTCCGGGGCGGATGCGGGCAGAACTTGTGTTCGAGGAGGTTCACAATAATGGCATTGAAGCCCTTCTGGCGCCGGTTCTTCAGGTATTGTTCGACACCATCATCACTCACCGCCACAATTAGCGACCAGGCGGAGTCGCCTTGCACGAGAAGAGGCGCATTATTCTGGTCGACCAAATACCTTTTGGTCGCCGCGATCTTCAAGGGGTAAATACGGTCTGCGGGGTGAAGGGCAGAAGTAATCATGAGACACCCTACAAGAGTAAGAATAGCGACCTTAGCGCGGCTGCGCTTCTGGCAGGTGTCGAGCTTCCCTTGATTCTGCACACTTTTCTGGTTCTGCATACCTTTCCTCCAACACGAGATGGCATAATGGGCAAATACATAATTGAGAAGAACTTTACCGCCATGCGGGCCGAGCGTCTATAAACTTCCGCTTTAATTTTGTTGAAAATGCATGCCGAGCGCTTTGAGCGAAAACAGCCTTACAACATAAATTTGTGGTTTATTGATAGAAACAACGCCTGAAACAGCGTAAGAAGACTGCGATAGACTGTGAATAGCCGTCCGTACGAGCGGAGGCGCTGAGGTGACCAGCATGAACTATGAGTCCTTATCAAATGATTACGTACTGCACGCGGTCAAGAAAGAAAAATCGCGGATCTTCGTGCGGGGCGAGGGGTCCCGGGTGTGGGATATCCAGGGCCGAATGTATCTGGACACGATGTCTGGCTCCGCTGGCCCGGCGATGGTTGGGCACGCTCATCCTGCGGTGACCGAGGCGGTCGCGCTTCAGTTGGCGAAGCTCCCCACCACAAACGTCCTCCACGAGAGCACTCCTGTGATCGAATTCTGCAGCAGACTGGCGGCCATTGCGCCTCCTGGTCTTACCAAAACTTTCATTTGTACCGGAGGCGGCGAAGCCATTGAAGCGGCCATCAAGTTCGCCATCCGTGCTACCGGGCGCGTGGAGGTGCTGTCGCTTACGGGCGGCTATCACGGCGCTTCGCTCGCTACCATGGGTCTGTCGGGCATGCTCTCAGTGCGGTGGCTGCCGGGCGCAATGCGCTGGCCGGCATTTCGCCAGATCCCTTCGGCTGACGCCTACCGTCCCCCCTTGGGCGAGGGCCCAGATAGCTGGAAAGCGGCGGTAAGGGCTTTGGAAGCGGATCTGGATGGCGCCAGCTCGGGGCAGGTGGCGGCATTCCTCATGGAAATTGTCCAGGGTCCGAACGGGCACGCGGTATTCCCGGCTGAATACTACGGCGCCATCCAGCGGGTCTGCCGGGAGCGCGGCGTGCTTCTGATCGTCGACGAGATCCAAACGGGTCTGGCCCGCTGCGGGGCTACCTGGGCCTGTAATCTGTTCGATGTGCACCCTGATATCCTTGTGGCCGGTAAGGCCATGGGTGGCGGTTTTCCCATAGGGACCTTCACAACTCGCAGGGACCTCATCCCCGAGGACCTCGAATCTGAAGCTTGGCACATGCTCACGTTCATGAACCAGCCATTGGCGGCGACCGCTGGGCTGGCAGTTCTGGATATTGTGGAGAAGGAGCACTTGGCCGAGCGGTCCCGCGTCCTCGGAGCCAGGGCGACGGAATGGTTCCAGGGTCTCGCCCAGCGCTTCGACGTAGTTGGCGATGTGCGCGGTCCTGGGTTATTCATCGGCGTGGACTTCGTCGAAGACCGTCAGACTAAAGCTCCCGCCACAGAGGCGTGCCGCAAAGCCTGGGAGTTCGCTCTGGACCAGGGCCTGATCACGCAATTTGGTGGAATTCACGCCAACGTACTCAAGTTCAAGCCACCGCTGACCACTCCCGAAGCCGATTTCAAGCGGATGCTTGAAATCTCCGCCGATACTGTTGCCTTCATCCAACGAGAAGTGGATCAGAAACGAATGAAACCTGCGGCAGGGCGGCATGGTGGCATTGCCGCCTGACGCTGAGTTAGAACGCCCCTTTGGGGCTTTGAGAGCCTCGGTATCGATCAACACAGATTTAGGGGACTGCTCGGGCGTTTGATAGAAGGGCTTGGCCTGTTCTTCCTGATTGCCTTCCTGCTGATCGCCAGGCGTGGGCCAGCGGGATAATCGGCTATCGATCTAGCCCGCATCAGTATTGAACGAGCCGGAAGTGCTTGGTCCATCGTGCGGTAACGGGTGCGTACTGATGGGCAGTTCGAAAGGAGTCAGATTAGCCCCCTCGAAGACGAGCTTTGCTGTTTTGCGGCGATACTCAAGGGGCGTCATCCCGGTAATCCGCCGGAACATTACCCCGAAGTAGCTCTGGTTGCAGAATCCGATTTCCAGACTAATGTCCGCAATGGCCTTATCGGTCGAAGCTAGCAGGTGTTGCGCCCGGGCAACGCGGAAGCGATTCAGATACGCCACAAAAGACTGGCCGGTCACTTCCTTGAAAAAATGCATGAAACAACAGTCGCTCATCGCGCAGCGCCGTGCGGCATCCTTGACGCGGATGGACTCTTCATAGTGCTGTTCGATATGCTCGAACACGGGCGCCAAGCGCCGGACGTTGCTCTGCTGCGAGAGAAAAACTCGGCGCGTCGCACTCAATTCCGAGTAGTGATTCACCAGCGTCAGCAGGATCATCTTCAAGTACGTCTTGATCGCCAAACGCGAGCGCTCGGAATCACCCGGCAATTCCCTATGGATTCTCTCGATGAAGTCGAAAATCCCCCGTGACAGTCCCGTGCCTGCCGGGATCACATTCGGAAATGACGCATCGAGCAACTTGAACGGCATCAGGTATTGTACATCATCGCCAAGAGGGGCGCCCGAGTCGACCAACTTCGGCATAAACGAAAGTACCACTGCTCTTGCTTCGCGCTGCGAGACCCCGAGCGACAGGCACCGGTGCCAGATGTGGTCCCCCACCACAATGATATCGTTCTTGCGCAACATGCAGGTGCGATTTTCGACTTCGTAGCCACGCTCACCCGACTCAAAAACGACCACTTCAAGGTGGTCCGGCCGGTGCATGGGAACGTCACGACGGCGATCGAGGATCAGAAATCGCACGTCGGCGGGGCAGGGGTGGCCGAACGGCCAGACGTGGAAATGCTTAGCGTCGATCCGGCGGTCAACAAACGAATCGACACGCTCCCAAGTCACGTCGCCTTCCACTCGCATGGGCGCTACGCCTTCCATCAAAGCTGCAAATCATACACCGATCGGCGACGCTCTGGCAAGGGGCCGTGTGGAACGGAGATGCCACTTTTGAGCACCTCAGAAAATGAACTTCAGGCCGAGTTGCAGAATGCGCGGCCGGGCAGCGGAGCTGACTTCACTATTGCCGATATTCTGGTCACCATTGCAAGGGCCGCCTGGAGTGGTCGCACCGGTACAGAACAGGTTCACGCCGGTCCACTGCGGGTGATTGAACGTGTTATAAGTTTCCAACCGGAACTGCAACGAACTAGGCTCGCCCTTGAACCACGGCACCTGAATGTTTCGGAAAAGGGCGAGGTCCCAGTCGTTTCGGCCGGGTCCGGTCAGCGCAGATTTGCCGATGTAGCCAAACATGCCAGGCTGGTTATCAGCGGAAAGCTGGTTGACTGTCACCTGCCCGAGCAGGCTGGGATCGAACCACGTCGGCGTGGGACCGAATTGCGGGTCGTTCACCACACCTTTCTTGATACTCAAGTGCCCCAAAGAGTTGCAGCCCGTCGGTCCGCCAATTCCCGTGGACATTCCATTAATTCCGCAGGTGACAGAGAGGGGAGTCCCGGTCAAAAAGCTACTAATCCCACCGATCTGCCATCCGCTCAGAACATAGCGAGCCGCCCGATTGGACGCGTGCTTGAGGAACGGCAGTTCATAGACGTAATTCAAGAGCAACATTTGTGTCTGGTTCAGCCCCCCAGTGCCGTACCAGCGATGGAGATTCTCATCGTTGATTCCATTGGTAGGGGATCCATTTACATCGCCGCTCTGAAACATGTTGTCGAGTTCGTGCGACCAGGTATATGTGGTCTGGAACGTGAGGCCACGACCGAAGGCGTGCCGGAAGTTCACCTGGAGCGAACTGTAGTTCGAATTTCCCGTCATCTGGCGCTGCTCGATGCTCGTCCAACCACGATAAGGCACAAAGAACTCGGTAGACTGCACGTCACTCATCAGGATAGATTGCACGTCGCAGTTCCCCTGCGCATCGCATCCGGTTGTGCCGGCCAGGGCGGGAACGTTCTCCGTACCCACACCCACAGGAACCTGATTGATGTTAATGGTCTGCTGGATGTGACGCCCAAGGCTGCCGACATAACTGACGCTGAGGATGTTATTCCCTGGGAACTGGTGCTGGACTCCCAGGTTGAACTGCTGGATCTCTTGCCACTTGCTGAAGTTCATGTTGGAAAAACTCGCGGGGCCCAGGGGGCCGGCCGCCACATTGTCATAGCCTAGGATGTTATAGCCAAACAGGTTCGTAGCCGTGGGCGGATTCCCGCTGAAGCCTGCTGCATTCTGGAGCGGATTGCCGTTGTCCCAGGTCAGAGCGTAGCCGCCACGTATCGCGGTGGTGCCGTGTCCGGACGGGTCCCAAGAGAATCCCAAGCGTGGTGAAACGGTGCCGCGGAAGGACTTGTAGCAGCCTACCGGCACTCCTCCTGTGCCGCACTCGACCAGCCCGTTGCCGTAGTTCAGGTAGTTAGCGCCGGTGCCGGGAATCAAGTAGCCGCTGCTGTCCAGTTGCGCCTCGTTGGCCGGGTTGTAAAGTGACGGTACGAAGAGAGAATCGTTGGTTGGCTTCGTCACATCGTGAAAAGAAGTCAACCAATAGTAGCGCACGCCCAAGTTCAGCGTGAGATGGGAAGTCACGTGCCAATCGTCCTGAAAATAAGGTTCGAAGTCCCACTGGCGATAGTGGCCCAGTTCCGCGCCTCCCAGCAGATTTCCATTCACCACCCTGCCATACTCCTGGTAGTTGGCGATACGCCCGAGGAACATGTCTGCCAGCCCGTTTCCCGTGCTGATGCTAGACCCGTTGCCGGTGCCGAACGAAATGAATCCCCTCGAATCGTTGACGATATTACTTGTCTGGTTGATGTGGTTAGAGAGGAGAAAGAAGCCCATTTTGAGCGAGTGCGCGCCGCGGGTCCAGACCAAGTTATCCTTGATCGAAGTTTGAGGATCCCAGAAGAAATAGTCGAAACCAGTGGCTTGCAGAAATGGAGAAGGGATGCCCCCATTGACAGAAATTCCTGGCAGTATCGGATCGCTCTGATTGGCTGGGAAGATGGTCTTTAACAGAAAACCGGATGGCTTGTCGATCGAGCCGGCCGGCGAGCCGAAACCGGTGTAATTGGTGGTGTTCCACTTGTCATCCGAATAGCTTGCGATGAACTCATTGAGAACGTTAGACGTGAAGGTCTGAGTCAGGTGAATAACCACCGACTTGGTCGGAATGGCAAGTCTCGTTTCGACGGTACCGAAGTTCGAGCCTGACCACACCGTGGGGACGATATCCTGTTCATTACTGTCTTGCGTGTACCGGATGAACAACCGGACGTTGTCTGTGATGTTGTGATCGATCTTGAACATGTCCTCGCGGAAATTCGTGGGGATGGTAGGCGCCGCAGTATAGAAGTTGATGCCGTTGTTGGGCAGCGGCACCAGGCCGTTGAGCAGTGCTGCGCCCGTCGGGTCCATCGGGACGACATCGTTCTGGAAGGGCGTGTTCGTGGCGGGGTTGGTGGGAACCACACATCCGGAGGCCACGACCGGATTGTAATTGGACGAGGTCGCATCGCATTCGCTGAAATCACCCTGGTGCATCCGAAGGGTCGGGACATTTTGACTAATCACCGTGCCCTCCCGGTTCCGGCGCCACTCCTCAGAAACGAAGAAGAAGGTCTTGTTTCTGGAGGTATTGTAATGGCCGGGGATGAAGACCGGACCGCCTAACGTGAAGCCAAAGTTGTTCCTTTTGAGCGGCGTTTTCGGTGCTGAACCCCCGGTCGGGTCGATCGTGCGATTGATGAACCAGTCGTTGGCGTCGAAATGGTCGTTACGAACAAACTCAAACATTGTTCCATGAAAATCCTTGGAGCCGGATTTGGTAACCACCTCGATATTGGCGCCTCCCGATTTGCCGTATTCCGCGCTGTAATTTGCAGTCGAAACGCGGAATTCGGCGATCGAATCGATGCTGGGAAAAGTCTGGAGCGAACCGCTGCCGGAGCCTTGGTCAACATTGTTGGTGCTATCCACCTCCCAGTTCTCGATGTTGACGGGAAGACCGTTGAAAGAGATCCCTGTATTGGCCATAGGGCCAACGTGCGAGGTGTCAAAGCCGGTTGCCACCGTGGCAGCGCCCGGAACCAGCGTGGCCAAGTTGGCGAAGTTCCGCGCATTCAGGTTGAGCTGGCTGACCTGCGAGCCAGTTACCACGTCGGAGACGGCGGACGTTTCGGTTTCCACGTGAGTGACGGTTGCATTCACGGACACCTCCTGGGAGGTGGAGCCCACTTGGAGTTGCAGGTCCACGCGCAGCGTTTGCCCGACCTGCAGCGTGATGCCACCACGCACCAGCTTCTGAAAGCCCGTCTTTTCTAGTGCAATGACGTAGCTTCCGATAGGAACGCGGGGCGCCGTGTATTCCCCAGCCGAGTCGGACTCGACCTTTCGAGTGAATCCCCTGTCGGCATTGGTGACCGTCACCTCAACACCGGGAATGACCGCGCCGGTTGCGTCGGTTATTGTCCCGACGATGTTTGCGAGATCCTGGGCGCTGGCACGAAAAGATGCCAGAAAAATCATCACGCCTGCTAGCGCAACTAGTCTTCTCATGGTAATGCTCCTTTCCCTCGGCCACACTTGTCCCAATAGGCGGTGAGCGTACCCCGGTCGCCTAAGACGGTCTATCAAGATTCACGCTTTCTTTGTTAAAAGACCATAACCCCGATGGTTTGGACGGATGATGATAAGGTGGGCTTAACGATCCGCAGGGACGCCCTGCGGGGAGCGCCCTGTCCCTCCTTGATAGGCGATCAGGGCTTCGCGGCCGGCAGTGGCGGAGACGGCATTTTTCCAGACAACTGCCTTTCTTGATTCTCAAGAGCTTCCGCCTGGAGTTTCTCTGCCGTCGCCATTTCCTTTTCGCCCTCCGCCCGCCGGCCGGCCTTCAGGTAAGCTCGGCCCAACTGGTAACGGTAACTTGCAATCCCTGGCTCGATGGCAACGGCCTCCTTCAAGTAACGGATACCCTGCGCAGTCTCGCCCTTCCGAAGGTAAGCTTTTCCCAGCCCCGCAAGCGATTTGGGTAACTGCGGCTGGCGCGCCAGTGCCTCACGATAGAACTTGATCGCGTCCTCCGTTTGGCCTAAGGCGAGGCAAACCTCACCGCGGTTCTCATAACTCCAGGGCACTTCAGGGGTGATCGTCATCTCCTCGTCAAACTCCTTGCCAGCCTCTTGGAGCATTCCCAGGCGCTGATAAGCCACGCCTAGATTGAAGTGTGCAAACCCAAGTTTGGGGTCGAGCGCAATACTCCTCTGAAGTTCCCTCATGGCATGCTGATTTATATAGAGATCAAGATACGCGTTTCCCAGAAGGAAATGCAGGTGAGCAGTGTCTCCGCCCACCCGCACCAACTGATCGAAAGCTTTCTCGGATTCCTTCTCGCGTTTCAATTTCCCGTAGCTGATGCCCTGTACGAAAAGGAAATCTAGATTCTCCTTCTCCCCACTGGCCAGGGGTTCGAGCGTCTCAAGAGCATGCGCGTAATCGTCTTCCATGAAGTAGCTCATTCCCAGCAGGTAGCGAGCCTGGTAATGGTCCGCTTGGGATTGGAGTACTTGTGAGAACTCTGGGATAGCCTCGGCGAATGCTTGCTTATGATAGTAGGCCAAGCCCAAATTCAAATCGATTCCGGGCATTCCCGGGGCCAGTTTCTTGGCTTCCAGGAGGGCCCGAATGGCAGAGTCGAACCTCTCAGTTCGCATGTACACAACGCCCAGATTGGAGTAAGCGGAGGCGGAGCGCGGATCGAACCGCAGAACTTCCTGAAACCCCTTTTCAGCAGCGGCATAGTCCTTGTTGAGTAAGGCATTCTGCGCGCTCTGGAAGGCGACGCGAGGATCCTGAGCCGGCGCTGGCTGACCAGGCGCTTGCGGGAGGAGCAGAGCCAGAAGTAGAGGGAACAGCACAGGAGTTCTCATCTTACTCACGCGTCACTACTCAGGCGGGTTCATCTTACCCTGGGGCGTTGCGGGATGGCAATAATACCCCGGGGCTCGGCGATTCGTTGTCGGTTCCAGTGTTCTGGGTACATGCTACCTGTGGATCGCCATTACAACATCGGACGGTAATGGAACTCGGCACCGTTCATCAATCGACCCCTGCGTTGCCCGGTCGTAAATTCTTGTTTCTTTCGCAAGCTTTTTCCGCCCTGCTGTTTCTTGAATTTTGGATCTTGAATCTGGATTGCGGCCGCAGGCCGCCCTGCGCTATCCCTACCAAGAGGACCCTTTGTGCAACACGGCAGAGTCATGCAACCTCCATCGCGGATGAACCCTCCGAATCTTCGCTACCCACCAGGCGACTACTCGTTGGTGATGCCAAGACCGCTGGGAGTCTGGCACGCTTTCAAAGTGCAGTTATCTTGTTTTCCGGGAGGGGCGTTTATCCTTCCCAATCTTTCTTAGGTGGTGGGTTGGGCTGTTGCGTTTATGAAAACACTTCCATAGCAGGAAGAATTGCCTTTTCGCTGGCTCCGATGCGGTCAGAGAGGGCGCCGCCGGCCTCTACAGCCCGATCGGCACTGCCAAACTGGACGGCCTCGACCCGGAAAGCTACCTGCGCGACGTGCTCTCCCGCATCGCCGACCACTCCATTAATCGTATCGAGGAATTGCTCCCCTGGAAGATCGCCGCACTCGGCGCGGACCCCAATTCCAGCCCCCAATAACCATCCCCAGGTCCCAAGTGTCCACCATATTAACAAAAGGACACCTACCTCCCCTTTCACCTGTCAAGACGGGCCACCGAAGACGCTTACAGCCTTCGCGTCTCTGGATGCAGTCCTCGATCATCTCTGCACCGGCCTTCATTATCTGTACCAACACCACGAAATCATCCGTTCTAGGACCTGCCTCGGTTGGATCAAAACTCTATCGTTGACGTTGAATTAGTATCAGTGGGCGCGGCCGGTCAACAGAAAATCGTCTGCTTCATGAGTCCGGGGAGACAAAACCTTGTAGTCCTCTTTCCAACTTGACCGCACACGGATGCAAATCACAAAGCTGTCGGTACAATAAGAAACTTCGCCGCCCCTGGAGGAGTTGGTGTAAAAGCTTTCAAGTCAAGGAGTCGGTTTGCTCTTCGCGCGCACGAGGACCATGTGACTCTCCACGACCGCTCCGCCAGTGACCTTAACCTCTAAAACCGCGACGAAATACGGAACAGCCTGACCTGGGCGAATATGAAGTGCCCTAAGCAACTCGGAGACCTTGCTCTCCCGGGTCACGAGCTCCGCGGCTCCCTGGGTGCCAAAAGTGTTGGTACCTCCCAACACAAGGGCTGAGTTTACGTGATTCGGACTATCGGTGTAAGCCACGAGGGCGTAACCAGAAGTGTAAGGCGGGCCCGATCCAACAAATGAGTTAGGTTCTCCAGTAGCTGGCTTCTCGTTTACGAGCACATTCTCCTGCCCTTGGAGGGCGAAATGGAATCCTTCGATGCGCACCTCCCCGGTCGGGAGGTTCTGAGCTGGTGAGCCGAGAAAAATGAGATTCCTCCCCTGCACCTCGTCCCACGTCAGAAGTTGGGACCTCTTGACGACGAGGGACCTGTTGAGCGTGCTGAAGGCAACATCGAGGTCATGAACGGCGATGACTTCTCCCGTGCCGGCGTACGTTTCGTTGATTGCCTCGCTGGAATCAATGCCGTCTCGAAACAGCCGCAAACCTTTCGAGGAGCTTCCAACGAAGCGGGGGTTACTGAAGATTACCAACGTCGGCGCGCTCGGGCTTGTGAACCCCCCCCAGAATGTACTGAGTGCCGGGGGAGGTCCCTCTAATCTAACGATCCGACCGATCACGGCGCCCACGGCAATAAGGGCGATTCCAGCCAGCACGAATAAAACCATCCTGCGCCAGCCCGAGACCTTACTCGACGGGGTCGATATCAAGGTCGATTCGCCGGGAGGCTCTGCGAGGGGGACATTGTGGTCGGCGCCCCGCTCACGGCGGCGGGCGATCAAATAATAATGTCCCTTGGGAATCTCGAGGAGGACGGTGTCGAACTTGCCCTCCGTCATGTAATATTCGGCAAGCTTGGAACGGAGCCTGCCGGTATGCACGCGGACAACGGAGTCCTCGCGAGAATCAAAGTCGCTCCTACGTTCGAACACCGAAGTCGCGAGCTCGTGCTCGCTAGCCTGGACGGAAGAGTCTTGGGCGTATTGACGGCACAAATATGCCAGCAGATTGCGAAGGAGCTGGGCAGTTCTCAGGACCTCGGACTTCAGAATACTATCGACCTGATTCTGGACATCCTCCGGCGTAACCTGCCTCCGATCTGGTGGAGGCTCGCTGTGGTCTGTCCTAAGTACCTTCTCCATGAAAGCAGACTCCATGCTTGGCGCGTATTCTACATGTTTTCAACCACAGTTTCTACTCTTAATAAGCTTGATTAAACTTGACTGGTCACACATGACGCGGTAGCTTCGCATCGACTTGCGAGGATCTCTCGATCGCGGCGCCCAGTCGACATGTATTGACTGAGGCAGGGATTCTCGCCTCCGGCTCTGCCTGAGGCGAAGTCGCCGGCCGCTCGCTGTTACGAATACCTTCGAATGAACGCGATTGGTGACGTTCTGTGATGGGTGTGAGGCCACTGATTGTATCGAGGCAAGACATGCGGTACAGAAGTTAGACCTCGTAGTCGGCGCAACTCGCGGGTCCGAAGTTCTGAACGATCTTGCGTCGGGATCTTATTGCATCGAAAGGAGAATTCACGTGAAGAAGGTTGTTTTGATCCCATTTGTGATGGCCTTTGTGCTGCCCAGCCTAGTCTTTGGGCAGCGGACAACAACTAGTATATCGGGCACCGTCACCGACCCGTCAGGCGCCGTCGTTGCCGGCGCCCAGGTTACGGCTGCTGAGATCTCCACCGGGACCACTGCCAGCGGTAAGTCCGGTGGTGACGGCTTTTACATCCTCACCAACTTGCGTCCAGGAACGTACCGACTGCGGGTGGAGCAGGCCGGGTTTGAATCCTATATACGGGAAGGAATAATTCTGGAGGTTGACCGGCCGGTCAACATCAATGTCGACTTGCAAGTAGGCAGTCAAGCCCAATCTGTCACGGTTTCAAGTACAGTTCCACAGGTCGACGTTCGGACGGGAGAGCTAAACAGTGTGATTACCGGAAAGATGGCGCTGGACCTGCCGCTTAACGGCCGCAATGTCCTCCAGTTGATGGCGTTGTCTCCGGACGTAAGCCCTTCACGCCCCACGGGAGTCTGGGTCGCTTACGCTCAGGAACCAATTCGGCCTGAAGCGACGAGCGTCTTCATGTCGGCAAGCGGCGGACGCGCAAATTCATCGGCGTTCTACCTGGACGGCGGCGTGAACGAAGATAACTATGACCTGGTTGCCAACGTTTATCCAAACCCCGAAGCGATTCAAGAGTTCAGCTTTGAAACGAACAATTACTCGGCCAGGTTCAGTGGTCGTGGGGGTGGCGTTGTGAACGCAGTCACGCGCGGTGGCACCAATCAATTCCACGGCTCGGCGTTCGAGTTTCTTCGCAACGGTGACCTGAATGCCCGTAACTTTTTTGCTTCTAAGGATGACGGGCTGAAGCGAAATCAGTACGGGTTTGCACTTGGCGGTCCCGTGCAGAAGAACAAGACGTTTTTCTTCCTTAGCTGGCAAGGGACTAAACTGCGTGCCACGCCCACTCAGAATGTGGCCATAACCCCTACGGCAGCGGAGCGCGCCGGGGATTTCTCCGCGATCTCACAACAGCTCGTCAACCCAAGCACGGGCGCGCCGTTTACCGGCAATCAGATTTCCACCTCCCTGTTTGATCCGGTCGCAGTCAAAGTGTTGAATCTCCTCCCCGTGGGGGCGCCCGGAACTGGAGTAGCGTTTTACACCAGCCAAACGGTAAATAATGATAACCAATGGGTGGGTCGTTTGGACCGCAATTTCGGTAATAAGCTTCGTATCACGGGACGCTACCTTTACGATCAGCTTAGTGTGCCGGCAAAAGCGGATCTCCACAATCTCTTGACGGGGGCAAGCAACAGCAGATGGAGGAGTCAGAACCTAACCGTTAATGCAGAATACATTCTGCGTCCCAACCTCATTGCGACACTGACGGCCACCTACGATCGGGTGATACAGGTACTAACGGGGGTTCCGGGTTTTCCCTCCTGGACGCAGCTTGGCGTGAATGTTCCGAATCTCGTAACGTACCCTGACGAGAGCAATCCGGTCATGAGTGTAGGTGGTTATTTCAGTCTAAATGGGATGAACACTCTCAAATATCCAAGGGCCGTATACCATTTGGATAACAATTGGACGTACATCAGGAGCGGCCATACGTTGCAGTTTGGAGCGGACCTCAAAATCAATGAACGCACCACCGAGCACCAGGATTATGGGGGGCAAGGCAGTTTCAGTTTCGGTTCTCAAATTTCGGGAAACAATCTCCTGGATTTCATGCTTGGAAAGCCCGATAATTTCAACCAAGAGCTTTACACCCAAAACACCTTGCAAAGGACTGTTCCCGCAGTGTATGTAACCGATACGTGGAAGGTCGGGCGAAAGCTATCGCTGACCCTGGGCGTTCGCTGGAATCCTTATGTCGTCCTCCATGAGACCTCGGACAATAAAATCAATGTTTTTGACCGGGCTGCTTATAACCGAGGTGTGGTGTCCACGCGGTTCCCGCTCGCTCCTCCAGGGCTTTTGTTTGTGGGCGATGCCGGCATACCGACTACGGGCACTCCCTCCACGTATCACCTATTTGACCCTAGGATTGGGTTCGCTTATGATCCGTTCGGCAACGGCAAAACAGCCGTCCGAGGAGGATTTGGCATTTTTCATGACGAGCCGTTCACAAATGGGTGGAATGGGCCAGCCTTTAGTATACCCTTTTGTCTCACCACCTCGATACCGTTCCCGGTCAGCCTGGATGACCCTTACGCGACTCCTGGCTTTCCCAACCCCTTCGCAGGTAACTTAAACCTTAATACGCAGCCGTGGCCCGAGCCGTTTTCTATTTACGCTATGGCTCCTGACCTCACTTATCCTACGATCCAACACTGGAATTTGACCATCGAGCGCCAGGTTACGCCGTCACTCATGATCAGGGCTGCATACGAAGCGTCAGAGAGCTATCACACGTTCCTGGGAATCGAAGGCAATCCTGCTGTTTACATCCCGGGTGAGTCAACCTTGGAAAATGTTCAAAGCCGCCGTCCTATGGGCAGATATTTCACTAATGTGATCCTCGGCCAGACAACCGGCACAGCTAGTTACAATGCACTTCTGATCTCAGCTGAAAAGCGCCTATCGCATGGCTTGTCTCTATCGGGCGGATTCCGGTGGGGGAAATCCCTCGATGAGGTGTCCAGTACCGACTTCGGTGAGGATACCGACAATCCAGCTAACCTCCGATTTAGCCGTGGCCCTTCGGATTACAACATTGACAAGCAGTTTATCATGTCTTTTCTTTATGCACTTCCGACCGTCCAATCGATGGGTTTCGTGGGACGCCAGGTATTGGGAGGTTGGAACCTCAATGGCATCGTGACGGCGCGAACGGGTTTCCCAATCACTGTACTCTCGGGCAAGACAAACTCGATGATTGGCAGTTGGGGCAATCATGAACGTGCCGATCTGATTGGCGACCCGAACTTATCGAGCAGCCGTCCTCTGGCACAAAAACTGAGCGAGTGGTTTAACCCCGCAGCGTTTACCTACAATGCAATTGGGACGTTTGGTGATTCTCCGCGCAATTTTCTCACTGCTCCCAACTTTGGCAACTTCGATTTGGGTCTGGTGAAATCCTTCCCCATCAAGAAAGGTCCCTTTTCGGAAACACAGCGGATCGATGTGCGCGCGGAGTTCTTCAATCTTTTCAATCACCCCAACTTCGGACAACCTCAGTCGTCAGTCTCCAATGGTTCAACCTTTGGAACAATTCTCAATGCTGCCGATCCACGGATCATCCAATTCGGGTTGAAATACGTGTTCTAATGAGGTCGTTTTTCATGCTGACCAGACGTTTGCCAAGCAGGAGATTGATGGTATCCGTCCGGTGAGCCCAGGGGGGCGATGCCAGCGCTGGATCGCCCCTTCACAGCGCAGTGGCTGCCCCTCTGGTGTCTTTTTACAGATATAACCGCTGCGCCAGCATCTTCTCGGATCAACAAGGAGAGACGATCAACATGAGGAATATGCGAAACGTCGCGCTATTCGTAGCCGCGTTGATGGTTGTTCCTGGTCTGCTTTTCGGCCAAAACACTACTGCAGCTATTTCTGGCGCTGCCGATGAGTCTTCCCTGCCTGCCTGGGGGCGCATCGGGCACCTGCGGGTGGAGGATTGGTACGGCGGGCCGCTCCTGACAGCCCAATGTGACTTACTCGGCACACCTGGTTTCTATGAGGCCAATCCGGATGTGCTCTACGCCACAACCACCCGATACGATGATCCTCGCCAAACCGTCGATCTGCTCGCACGCGCGCACTTCAACTGGGTGGCCGTGACCTGGAGCGCCGGTTTCTCGAACGAGTCCGAGCGCGTCCAGCAGAACCTGCTGCGTCCATTCATCGCGGAATGCCACCGCCGCGGCATTCATGTCACGGCCTATCTTTCCATCGCCATGATGGCCCAGGAAGACATGTTCGTGCATATGCCGGAATCGCGGGCTTGGGTCCTGGAGAAGGATGGCCAACCGGTTCCGTACGGCAATCCGGAAAACTACAAGAAACTGGGCCGTGTAACGTGCTACATGGCGGACCTGCGCAAGCCGGGCTGGCAGGAGGAGACCCTTCACCGTGCGCTCGCTGCCGTCGCCGCGGGCGCCGACAACGTATACTTCGACAACAATCTTCCCGAACAGATCAAGTCGTACGGCCCGGAATTGATGGGTCAGTTCAAAGCTCGTGTGCTCGCCGAAGGCCGCAAGCGGAACCCGCAGTTGATCGTTACTTCCAACTATCATGGATCGTGTTACTTTCTCGCGCGGTATGAGAACAGCGGCAATACCGAGGATGGGTTCGAGCCCGGGATCTTCCGTTCCGAGGCGGAGGGAGAAGCCGCGCTTCAGGAGAGCCACCCGGAGGCCGCGGGGATTCCCGTGAAGGGGGGCCGCCTGATTATGAACGTCGGGCTGCTGCGCATGCTGACGGCAGTTTCCGAGGGATGGCGCCCGGTCTGGGTCAATGACGGCCACCAGCACGTGGGGGGGTATTTTACGGATGCCATCCCGGCGCCGCATCAGAAGCTGGCCCAGGCAGAGTGCCAAGCCTTCCAGACCGCGTACGAGAGCTTCCACGGTGGCAAGATCTCTGCCGACCTGTTCCTTGGTAAGAAGGAAGCCATGGACAACTGGGAAGCGCTCCGGCTCTACAACTCCTTTTTCGAGGAGCACGAGTCACTCTACAGCTCGCCCGCATCCCTGGCACGTACGGCCGTCATCGTCAACTGGCAGAGCGAGATGAAGGACTTGG
>Ga0326728_10008165_pt1 | contig 26214 bp, 19 predicted proteins | sample MB3enrmetagenome_FD_207602 | JGI IMG/M metagenome (GOLD analysis project Ga0326728, IMG submission 207602) | Lab enriched peat soil microbial communities from McLean, Ithaca, NY, United States - MB31MN | ecosystem: Environmental > Terrestrial > Soil > Wetlands > Peat | place: USA: New York... | reverse complement strand
AAGGCTCATTCATTTCTTTGGCTTGGACCCAGGGATTTTCTGCCACCGGTCGATAGCGCTGTCTTTGGCAGGAGCATCTGGAGGGACGCCCCCTTGCATTCTTAGGTTCCTCTCGCCCCCGCCCGGGAAGCGGCGTGAGGGACGGTCGTCAAATTATCAAGTTCCTCCGAGGGCGCTGTGGCTTGACTCACAACGCAAGACTGATGTGGTCAATCGGCTAAGGGACGGCCTCTGGCCGTCGCTCCCTGCCCCGCCACGGATGCGCCCTTGCCTTCGGCTTGTACTTCTGGTAGCATCCATCACATAGACACCCTCGGTTCCCGTACAGGGAACGTTCACCCCATAAGTTCACGCCCATGTCGGGCGCACATGAGGTGGTGTAGCGGATCGCCGATGAAACCGGCCCCAAGTGATGCCGAATGTCATGGCGGCAATCAAAGAGAGGAGGAGAATAATGAAAGAAAAACTGGGCGCTGTTAACGCATTGTACCCTACGCCTACCGTTCTTGTGGGCGCCACGGTCAACGGAAAGCCCAATTTTATCACCATTGCCCATGTCGGCATCATGACCCATTCCCATATCTCACTAGGCATGGGAAAAGGCCACCATACGAATGGCGGAATTAAGGAGAACAAAACTTTCAGTGTCTGCCTGCCCTCTGAAGATCTCGTTGTCGAAACAGACTATTGCGGAATCATGACAGGGAAGAAGACGGACAAAGCAACTGTATTTGACATATTTTACGGCGCACTGAAAACCGCCCCTATGATACAACAATGCAAAGTATGTATGGAATGCCGACTGGATCGGACTATTGATTTTCCGACACACGATGTCTTCGTCGGCGAAATTGTTCAGACCTATGCCGATGAATCGGTTCTTTCCGACAAGAAGATAGATGTGTCCAAACTGAAGCCGCTATTGTTTGATATGAACAGCAGGAAATACTGGTCTATGGGGGGTGAAATCGCGAAGTGTTGGAATGTCGGTAAGCAACTCACAACCCGAAAAACCTGATGTGAGTTCACACTAGGGATGTCGGGCTCAATTCGATAGGGCTTTATCATATCCCTACCGCCGTTCGCCGCGCTGGTGCCTGTCATGTTCGGTAAAGAGCATGAGTAACCATTCAATCATTCTGGCTGCCACGTCCGAAGATTATGCCCAGGCAAGGTATCTTTTTGAGGCGTATCAAAGCTTCCTGGGGATTGATCTCTGCTTTCAGGGATTCGCTGCCGAGATTGATTCTTTGTCCACCATGTACGGCCCGCCTCGCGGCGCTCTGTTGCTTGCGAGGGTTGAAAAAGATCCTGTTGGATGTGTCGGGTTGCGTGACTTGGGGGACAACATCGCGGAAATGAAGCGCATGTACGTGCTGCCGCTTTTTCAGGGCCGAGGCATCGGAAAGGCCTTCACCACGCGTATCATAGCCACGGCGAGGCTCCTTGGCTACGATGCGATCCGGCTAGATACCATTCCCAAGCTGGAAAGGGCAGTGGATTTGTACCGAAGAATGGGGTTCGGGGAGATAGAAGCGTATCGTCATAACCCCGATCCCACTGCATTGTTTTTGGAATTAAGGCTGAAATGACAGGACGGTCCGAAGCCTTCGTTGTGTTCTCCGAAAGCTTCAAAGGTCTTCCGGGGCGAGGCCCGTGTGTTTGGGGGGGACTTTCGGGACGCTCTTGAAATGTTGACGTCTGGACGTACTGATCCATTCTCGGGCGAGATTGGCAAAATCCAAGATCCTTTACGAAGAAAGATGAGCAAAACATTTCAACATTTCAAGAACGTCCGTATGCCGTGTAGATCGTATGACTTGCCGGTTGAAGTCCGGCCATGGGAATTCGGCAGTTCACCCTTGTAGCTCAGAGGGAGGTGTGGGGGGTATTCGGGTACGCTTCAATGTGCCGAAGGCACACAAACTGAACGTACGGTTTGATGAGGGGGAGTTGGAAACCGCTATCCGTCCTGGTCGCAGTAGGTGCGTGCATCGAAAAGACCCAAAGCGGCTCCAGCCAGGCGCCAGCTCTCTACTCTACCTTTTGTGCCCTCCATTTCAAACGGTCCTTCGCGCTTGACACTATAGTCTTCGCTTGCTAATATTTGCCCGTGTTGCTACGAGTAAGCACTCTGCATCGGATTCTGTCGATTGCGGAGGGTCCCCATCGCGAAGACCTCGCCCTTCTGGAATGTATGGACATGTCTGTCTCTCGATAAGGAAAAGCCCTGTCCCGAGGGCTGAGGCTCTTTGAGGAACCGGGAGGTCGGCTATCATGACGGTGAAAGAATTCCATAGGTTGAGGGGTGCCTCGCCCCTGAGGTCGGCAATCAAGAGTATTATCATGGGGGACTACGTAGCTCCTCTCTCTAAAACGAAACCCTTGGCTCATGAAATGAATGGCCTGGGTAACAACATTGCCTTCACGAACTGCAACGTTTTTGACGGGTGGCACGCGGAACTGCAAGAGGATATGGTTGTCCTAGTGTCGCGTGACAAGATTCTCGACGTCGGCCACAAGGAGCAAATGACGGTTCCTAGCGGCTTCGCCACCATAGATGTCGAAGGCCGTACCATAATGCCGGGACTAATCGACAGTCATGTGCACATGTGTTCCCCCTTTACGTATCGGCTGAACAGCACGGCTATACGTCAGATGCCGAAGCAGATTGTTCTCAACTACCAGCTCACGGCGTATAGCGGAGTGACCACTGTCTGCGACATGGGCGGGCCTCCAGGATTCATAAAGGAATTCACGCAACTTGCAGACAGGAATGATATTGCTGGCCCTAGGCAGCTAAACTCCTATACGCTGATTTCCCCGAGAAAGGGAAAGAATCTCGGATACCCTTCTCAAGTGAAGATTTTTAACCCCTTCCAGGCCTGGCTCATGGAGGGACAAGCTGCGACTCGGCCCAATACCCTTGAGGATCTCAAGAAGGCTTGTTACAAAGTCAAGGATGACGGGGGGACGCATCTCAAGACAACGTGCCAATCACATCCCTTCTCAAGAAAGAAGTATTCTACCCAGGACGAGTTTCCTGTATTTAGCGACGATTGGCTCAAGATGATCTTTGCCATCGGAAGAGAAATCGGTCTGCCCGTAGACATACACGCGCCATATGCGGACGATGCAGAAAGGTGTGTGGACCTTGCCATTCAAACGGGCGCGAGGATCAGAATACAGCACATGGCCTTTGACAGACATCTGAACAATCTGTTCATACAAAAAGTTCGGGATTATGGGTTTCGTATTATCCCTACGGTTATGGTCTTTGGTGATTCTTTCTGCATGCCCAGTTTTATTTCCTGGCTCGATACTGCGAATCCAAGAACCTCCATGTTGCCTGAACCTACAAGACAAGCAAAATCCCAAATACAAAATGGTATCGATGTCGAACGCCTTAGCGGACAAGTGGTCATGGACCACGATTACGCTTATTTTCGCGATAACTTTGACTTTGTCAGAAGCAATACGCAAAGAGCTCATGGTCACGGAGTAATCGGGTTCGGCACCGATACAGGGGGGACATACACCGGCTTTTTCGGCAGGATATGCTCGGAAATCATGCACTACATCGAATTCGGGGTTTCCGGATTAGATATAGTGAGATACCTGACGTCGGTTAATGCCGAGATTAACGATCTTCGTGATCGGGGATTTGTACGGCCGGGAATGTTCGCTGATCTGATATCCGTTGATGGCAACCCAGTCGAGGATCCCTTGATATTGAAAGAAGTGCCTATGGTCATGAAAGGAGGGGTCTTCTTGAAGCATGCAGGCACTGAACTCTCCCCTTCTCATGCTGATGGTCCATGCTTCTTGCGTAAAAGTGGATAACTCACCGGAATGAGGTCGAAAATGAGGAAAGTTTTGTTGGTCAATCCCCCAGTCTCGATTTACGTAAATAAAACCGCCTTCCTACCCCTGCCCTTACTCATCCTCGGCACGTGCTTGCGAAAAGTTCGAGAGGAGGGAACCAGCTTTGCACACGAAGTGATCGATTTGGACTTTATGCTGAAGAGGGGCTTTTTTTGTGATGACGAGAGCTTCTACACGCAATCATCCGATCTCATACTCAGTAAAAATCCGGATCTTCTCCTTTTCACGGTCCATGGGGTGAACCACGTCGTCGTATTGAAGCTATCCGAAATCATAAAGAGGCAGAAGCCTTCATGTGCCATCGTTGTCGGTGGCGTCGGACCCACGCTGATGGCGCCCGAGGCCCTAGGCCGCTGTGAGAACATCGACGTCATTGTCAGGGGAGAGGGGGAGCCCGTCATCGGCCCGCTCGTGAGGACGCTCCTGCAAAACGGGAACCTCTCCAGCGTTCCGTCCATCGTCTACAGAAGGGGGACGGAGATCGTCGAGAACGAAGGAATCCCCCTCGACGGGGACCTCAGTATGCCCTTCCCTGATTACTCATTGGTCCGGGTAGACGACTACATCGAGCACAACAAGGTGCACCCTTACGTCGACCCGGGTTTCGTGATCGTCGAATCCGGCCGTGGGTGCCGCCATGGCTGCGCGTTCTGCGCCCCGTCGAAAATGTGGCACAGGACTGCCCGGTACCGGGACATACCGGAAATATTGGAGGAGATGAAGTTCCTCGCGGCAAAAGGCGGCGACTTCACGTTCTTCACCCAGGACAACGTCGAAGAGGGATTTCTCACCTCCCTTTCCGAGGCGCTCCTGAAGGAGGACCTCCGCATACACTGGGGATGCTATTCCCGGCTCGACCAGCTGCACGAGGCCACGGCCGATCTCCTCTCGGAGGCCGGCTGCCGTCTCATATTCACAGGGTTCGAGACGCCCAACCGCAGGGTCCAGAGAACGATCCGGAAGGTCATCGACTCCTCGGCCCTTTTCAGGAAGCTTCAGGCTTTCAACGCCAAGCGCATCTCGTTCATCGGGAGTTTCATGGCGGGCTTCTCCGGGGAAACGGAAGAAGACATGGACACGACCATGCGGCTCGCCCTCGAATGCGCGGCAGGGACGGAATTCGAGCCGCTGCGCAGCTTTGCGACGGAAACGGCCCAGGACAAGCTCCCCCTGAAGGGCGCGAACGTTTGCCACATACACCCTCTCGCCCACATGCCGGGGACAGACTCGTTTTCTGCCGGGGGGAGCGCCCTGCACATCTCAAGATACTCCCTCCAGGCGGACTGCTACGGCAGCTTCCTCTTCGGCCACGATCAGTTCAAGGACGACTGGTCCTTCCTCGGTCTCAACCCGTACCTCAACCATCTGCCGGAAGAGAAGGTGCGGTTCTACTGCTCGGTCCTCCGCCTGTTCAATTTCTTCAACAGCCGTCCCTATTACCTGGCGCTCCTCCTGTCGAGGTCCGGCCAGTCCCCGCTCGGCTTCATGAAGGCCGTTGCGGCCCGTCTCGGCGACGAATTTGTGCTTACGGCGAGGATAGAGGATTTCGAAGCGCAGTGCAGGAGTTACACCGCGGAGTATCTTGCTTTTGTCCCCGAATGGACGGTGAAGAAAGGCCAGTAGGTGTCACGCATAGCATACAGGAAAGGGGGACGGCCGGTTCCAAACCCCGCCGGAGGCGAGCCAACGGATGCGCGAGGCTGTCGTTGACGGCTTCCTTTCGCCGAAGCACCTGGCGGTTGCACGTGAAGAAAGCGTTTACCCTGGGCGTTGACATTGAGAGGGACAAAGAGTACGAGGATCCGTTGTTCTCCGGAGAGTCGAGGGTCACGACGTCGTAGCGGAACTCCGGCACCTTGTGAGGTGACAGGCTTTGCGCTGACAGGAACGGCAACAACCCAAAACAAACCGCACCCCTAAGATCCTTTTCAATTCAGTATTCAATTTCGATAAATTCAATTCTTAATCAAAATTCATTGAGGGGGAGGTATGCAATGGACATCTCATCTGACAAAACTGGTCCTCGGAGGAGGAAAGGGAAATGCGGAACAGGAGTACATACAGACATCGAAGGATCCCCAATGGGCGCAGACGAAGAGGGGCAAGGACGACCTCCGGTACGGGCTCTACCAAGGCAGCCCTTGTTGCTCCCCCAAAGGAATCCCCCTGCGTCATGCGTTACCTTTCCCGTAAGCTCGACGGCAGGCAGCGGGAGAAGGGGATCGGCACGAAGATGCGGGTGAAGCTTGCGGCAAAGATGCTCGTCATCGCCTGGACGCGCATGAAGAAGAAGGAGGCATTCAATCCGGCCTGCATAGGGTGAAAGAAGAGTACTCATTCGGCGAGACAGCCCGCTTAAGGACGTCGAGGCATAAGATCTCGTGGGGGACAATTCTCAGGGCCTCCCAGTAAGAATTATGTAGCCTGGATAATGGATGATAGGCGGCCTTGGTGCACGCCGGATACTGATAGCGATGAGGTGCTGATTCGCTTTCAGGTGAGAGAGTCGCCGACCAAGAAGAGCGCTTAAAGAAGGCGAGAGGAGAGGTGCGCCTATGAGAAGAGCGCAACCGCCACCGCTATATGACGGTATCGTGAAAACACTTGCAAAGCATACTATGAGGCGCACCCTCTCGGCACTAGCCACGATTGCTCTTGCAGCCACAAACGGATATCACAGGAGTGTAGGTGAATCGCCCAGGGTCACTCAGAAAGGCGGTGAACTCTTCGGCGTACCCTGCGTAGCCGGAGCTGTAATGACAGAAATCGAAGTTAATTTTCCTGCTCGCAACTTCTATCTTCTTTATCCAATTATAGGAATCGACAGCACTCAGATTCCCATAGATCAAGTGATGGGCGCCTACATTGACCTTGATATCCGTGAAATCCATCCTGTAGAGGTATGAATACAGCTTTCTCCCCATGTAGGGGTCGAAATTTGCCTTCACCTCAAGCATCTCAATAAGTTCCCGCGTAGTTTTGTCCGCCCTCTCTGGTAACTCGAAATGATTCATGCAATTGTAGTCTAGGTCTACCAGGCAGAGTATACCGCCAGGCTTGAGGATCCTCGCTACGTGCTGAACTATTGACCATGCATCGGTCCTGTAATACTCCAGCACAAAACGAATCCAAAGAAAGTCAAACTCACCTAATTCGTCAAGGGGATGACGCATATCCATACAGACAAAGCGTATACCCTCTTTCCCGTAATGATCTACGGCATAATGAATTCTATTCTCGGACATATCAATTCCCACTGCTTTCCCACCGGGTTGTGCAAGTGAGTGGAGGATAGATGTTGTTTTTCCTGGGCCGCAACCCATATCGATAACACGCATCCCGGGCTTGATGCCCGCAAAAAGAGCCTGTTCTTCGACGACATCTCGCTTCGTCTTTAGGTTAAGTCGGAGAGCTTCATCCTCGTTCTCCATGAAGTACCCGAAATCGCTACTGTCCACTTGCTTCTCCGCCTAATTCTTGGGTCAGCAATCCGTATTTTCTCCGCACTGCCCTCATGGTTAGCCGTTCCGTGAACTCTGCAAACTGTTTGCACACTGAAGAACGGACGACGAGAAGATCATAGATTTTCTCTGGCGACACCCCTTGTTCATTGACATAAGACTCGGGAAAAATAAGCATCGGTATCTTGGCTTCTTCGTACAAGGTCGATAGTCTATTCAGTTGGTTGATGAGGATATCGAAATTCAAATCTTCTTTATCGATCACGAATATGTGAATACATTTAGTAAGATTTGACATATTCAATCCGTCATCGGAGTCCAAGGCCATAATCACGGCCTTCAGCTCCGCTTTGTTTCTTAAAGAAAAGAAAAGCTTCTGTCTGCGCAGCCCTACTTTCTTGAACTCCAAATCAAGATCTTCTGTCTCCGGCCCATCATGCGTGGCTTCAACTCCGAAGGCCCTTAGCATCAATCCTCCAGATACATCCTGGTAAAAAGCCTCAAGTTTTAGAACATCCTCGCTATTGATCGGCTCGATCTGCCATTCTAGGCTGCGGTGTGTCTCATTGCCCGTCCTGCTAAACTCATAATGGAGATAGGCAAACGGATCGACCGAACAAAGATCGGGTCTACTCAAGAATCTTGCAAATCCTCCAAGAACTCTATTTGGAAATCGATTATTATGTCTATAGTAGCACAGCAAATAATCCATGTGGGACGATGGGAGAGAACTATAGCTGTTGACGTACTGAAAAACCTGTGACAAGACGTTAGAACCTGCTCCGTTTCCTAGTGCAGAGTGGTGATGGATAATCCAGGACTGCTCGTAGAACCTGAGCATGGCTATGTGCGCTTCGATGACGCCCCTGTTATCTTGGACGAAATGCTGGGATATGAGCGGCGTGTCTATGTAAAGGTGCGATAGCATTTTTTTGAGGTGATCCCGTGCGTTTAACATACCGATATATTTCTCCGGATAAATAAAGCCCGATTCAAAAAAGAACTCGACAAGGTCACTAGGATCTACGTCGGGACAAACAAATGACGCCACCCCTCTTTCTTTTTCAATAAAGGAGAACAGCCTTCTCTGATCAGGTATGGACATGTCTAGAACAGATACGAACCAGGTATCTATTTCCCCACCCACGACCTTTGCCGTGCATCGCGTCGAATCACCTGTACCGAAATCGATCCTCATTTCGGGAATGATCAATCCCTGAAAAAGACTGAGGTGCTCCGGATGTTCGCGGATTACAAGAGAATTGTAGGACGTTTTCACGACATGAACTCGGACTATCTTGTCTGACAAAGGATGTCGGTACGTCGCTACGAGAGCTGGGTCAAGTACCACCTCAAAATTACCCTCTGGCTTGTTTTCGCTTGCGGGCAAAAGAGTAAGGACGATATCGGCACTATCCTCACCCATCATGCGCCGCTTGATAAGGCCCTTTCCGCTGTATACACTAGTCTCTCCACGGGCTAAATTAACCTGAAGAGGCACTTTGCTTCTCGTCCCCTTAAGGAGGCCGAGGTCACGAGTGGCAATCCGCACTCTGATGAACCCTCCTCCGAAATCCCGAAGGAGTCCGGTGATCTTCGCCCCGTTTCGAGAGAGTGTTACGTGAGTGAGCACGGATTTGTACCGTTCCAATCGCCTTCTCGATATCGCGTAGGACTGTTCTGGCAGCAAGATTCTTACGCCTGAACGGCCAATATCTGCCAGCATCCCACCAACTATAACCAGCTTGGAACCTGTGTCGATGAAAAAATCGATGAGATCGTATGCCGTACCTATGGTCACGGGCGGCGACTCAGACCAGCTAAAGGGGGCTATTTCTCCGCAACAGGGGCCTGGCGCGGCTCTAAGGGTTAGTCTGCTCCCGTCCTGAAGGCTTCTCAAATTAACGACAACTTCGGTTCCCTCAAAATTGGCATAGTTCAAGATGTTCACAAGACGCTTCCGGGAAATGGCATCGGTCAGGTCCTTCGACTCTCGATTTGTCCCTTCTGTTTGTGTCATCGTCTATCCGGCGCCTCCACCAAGATCTCTTATTCGTTGTTGGTGAAGCACAGTTGCGTTCCGATGCAGTATAGCCTATTTTTCTAACTAAGAAAAAGTATTTACTCACAGCCCCCCCTTTCAGCGCTGCCCAAAGTGGTTCCATCTTCATCCAAGGTCTTTTCCGCTGAGAGGGGTAGAGGTTGCTGCCCTGCCGGTGGTTCCAATCAGGAGCGCGGCCGCGGCAGGAGTGAATGCATATGATAATCATGAGAGCCTTGCTATCAAGTATTTCTTTCATACAATCCTCAAGAACTTAAGGATTCCTTTCGTTTAGCCGATAACAGAGCATACTGGGAGTAAGTCCGAGGTGCGCCAGTGGACAGAATGACTGTGACATTATGAGCCGAAATGGGGCAGTAAAGCCATCCGAGAGGCTTTACAGTAGTAGAATTACGGCCACGTACATAAGATTTCTCCGTCAAGAATATAGCCACGTAGACATCGACGGCTTGCTTTCTTACGCGGGAATGGAAATCTATCAGATAGAGGATGATGGCTGCTGGTTCACTCAAGATCAGGTGGATCGCTTCAATGAGCGTCTCGTACAACTAACAGGGAAACCTGACATATCCAGAGAAGCGGGTCGCTTCGGCTTTTCACCCGATTCGATTGGGTTCGTGAAGAGTTATATTCTGGGCTGCATGTCGATTGGACGTGTCTATGATACGATCACAAAAATAACGTCGAAATTCGTGAAGTCGTCTACGTTCCATTCGGTTAGGCTGGCGCCGAATCGAACCAAAATCATTGTGACCCCGCGCCCTGGAGCAGAGGAGAAGCCTTATCAGTGCCAAAATCGCATGGGCTACTTCGAAGCTGTCTGTAAGCTATTTCGCCACAAGTTCCCAACAATTGAGCACACCAAGTGTGCCTTTGAGGGGGCCGAATGCTGCGAATACGTTGTGACATGGCGGGAGTTCAGCCACGAAACTTGGAAAAAAATCAGGACTATCGCGGGAACGTTCCTTCTTGCCTTTGGGGTAGCCATGCTGTATTGGAACCCCCCGCTAGGTCTCATCGCCACAGCCGGGATGCTCGCAGTCTTGTTCGTGCTTTCTTACTACCTGTGGGACTTAGAGAAGAAAGAACTTCGTGATGGTATCGATAACCTTTCTCGGTCCACTGATGAAGTCGTAAAGAAGATGGAGACGAGTATCAAGAACATGGACTTTGCGAGGCAAGTCATCGTTGCCATCAGTCTCGAGAGTAGTCAGGAAAGCATGATGAAGCAGATCGCGGCCCTCTTCGAGAAGGAGCTCGATTATGACCGAGGGATGATCTTTCTCGCTAACGAAGAGAAGTCGAGGCTTGTGTACAAAACTAGCTTCGGTTACACCGAAAAGTGGCTGGCATTACTGGAGAACATGAATCCAAGCCTCAGACCTGACTCGACCGGCATTTTTGCATTGTGCTTTAGGGAGCGCAAACCGTTCCTCATAAACGACCTAGACGAGATTGCGGCAACACTCTCCCCCCGCAGCTTGGTGTTTGCCAAGCAGATGGGAGCGAGAGCATTCATATGTGTCCCTATAGTTTCTGGAAACGAAGCCTTGGGCGTTCTTGCGGTTGATAATGTGATGACGAAACGACCCCTTCTTCAGAGCGACCTCGATCTCCTAATGCGGATAGCGCCGGAGATCGGCATGGCGCTCCAGAACGTCACAGCCATCGAAGACAAGGAGCGTCAATTCCATTCCATATTGCAGGCGCTGGCCTCGTCGATCGACGCGCGCGATCCCTTGACTGCAGGCCACTCTGACCGTGTCACTCTATTCGCGGTCGGTATCGCCAAAGAGATGGGTCTGTCTTACGACACGATCGAGATGATTAGAGTTTCCGCGTTGCTTCACGATTATGGGAAGATCGGAATAGGCGACTCCATTTTGAAGAAACCCGGTAAGCTCACCGATGCAGAATATAATGAGATAAAAACCCATGCGGCTAAGACAAAGCAGATATTGGACAAAATTGAGTTTCAAGGTGCTTACCGGGAGGTACCAGAGGTTGCTTCGTCCCACCACGAGAAATTCGACGGGACTGGCTATCCGATGGCTCTGAAGGGTACCGGGATTCCGCTCGGTGCTAGAATTCTCGCGGTGGCAGACGTATTCGAAGCGCTAACGGCGCGCAGGCACTACAGAGATCCTATGCCCTTGAACGGTGCATTTGAAATCCTGCAACGGGATAAAGGAAAGCATTTCGACCCTCAAGTGGTCGATGCGTTCGTGCGGTTCTACGAGAAGGATGGGAAGCTGCTGGACGCCTCTATTAACGCGAACATTAGGACAAAAGACCCGGGCGACGGCCACGATCATAAGCGTTCTTCCGCAGGCGATCAAATCCTAGAAATGCCACGCAAAAAACAGGTAGAGGCAATTGAACTAAACACTCGTGGAACATAAAAACAGGCTGATTATCCGTATTTTTTGACTAGGCTCGCTGCGTGCCCGTTCGCCGGAGTTGAATTGTTCCCTAACTCACTGTGGATCGACTCAAAGCCTTTGAGTCCGACTTGATAACTTTCCTTAATCCCAGCCTGCTCACCGGCAGGAGTATCTCAGTGTAAAAACACTTTGCCATTTCGACCGGGCTTCCATCATAGATGATTGGGAGCGCGCGGCATGCGGACAGGGCATTCCCTACCTCTTCATCCTCACATTCGTCCCGCGATATCGACTTTCGAATGGTAATGACGGAATCGCTTTTGGCCGGAGATAAGGCTTCTCTCTCGATCTCTATCATAGAGGGAACGAGAGGATCTCTCAGAACTTTACTCGCACTAAACGTGAGGGCGACGAGCGCTCGGGCTCACGCCGTCATCGGCAGCTACTTCTTCTCCAGCCATACGTAGGCTACGGGCCGATCGGGAGGATCGAGCCTAAGGCGTCTCTCGATGGATTCGATCCTTGGAATGTCTAATCTTGTACCTTTGGGCAACAGCAGAACGCCGGTGCCGCTCCTCACTTCTCTGGACAGTACCATGCCCGACAGCAACTCGTCGGGTCGAAGGTCTTTCTCCACGCTGTAGTCCGGCGGGAGGGCGTACCACTTCCGGTCTTTCACAGCCTTCTCTAAAGGCTGGTAAAGGTTCGGATCAAGCTGTTTTCCCCTTAGATTCCATATCTCTTCAAGCGCTATCTCCATGGTGTTGTCCATGTGCGACCGATCGTACCTGTCGGCGATGGAGATTATTCGTGAGCCCAAAGGGATCTCGTCTCCCTTGAGGTTGTCGGGAAAGCCCGTACCGTCAAATGACTCATGGTGGCTTCTGATGAGATTGCCTGCTTCCGTGAAGATCTCGTTCGAATCTATCGCAGCCTGTCCCCGTACCGGATGTCTTCTGTACTCAGTCGCCTCTTCCGGAGTCAACGCCCCGATGCCTTTCGGCAATGCCGCGTCGCTGAGGCCGATCTTGCCAATGTCGTGCAATTGAGCGGCGATGGCAATGTTCTGCGTTTCTTCAGGGGTTAATCCCAGGGCTCTTGCGATTTCCCGTGAGATGGCCGCCACGGTGTTCGAGTGGCTTGCAACGGTTCTGTCCCTCAGCTCGATGAGGTTCGAGATCGTCACGGTGAAGTCGCGGAAGTTCCTGGTGACCTTCTCGTTCAGTTCAACAAGTTCTTTGTTCTTGTAGGTGAGGTCGATGGTCTGCTGCTGGACATCCGTTTCAAGCTCGGCATTCCACCTCTGCAGCTCCTCGTTCTGTCTGCGTGTCAGCTCCGTGAGGTACTTGTTCTCCTTCACGAGTCCGTATCGATCTACGGCCGCACGGACGGACATCACGAGGGTGCCGCTATCCCAGGGCTTCGTGAGGTACTGGTACACCCCACCCTTGTTGATCGCATCGATGGCGGCGCCAAGGTCGGCATAGCCCGTCAAGACCATCCTTACCGTGTCGGGGGACTTTTCTTTCACTCGCGCGAGGAATTCGGTACCCCTCATTTGCGGCATGCCCTGGTCCGATACGACAACGGCGATCTCATGGCGACCCACGATGTCGAGACCTTCCGCACCCGACGCAGCGGTGAAGACGACGCACTCTTCATCGATGAACAATCTAAGAAGTGAGCGGAGGACGTTTTCCTCGTCGTCCACAAAAAGAACATTCGGCCTTTCTTTAACCGGTACCTCAGCCATGTATTCCTCCCAGGAGACTGATGAATGCGTCGACGATGCGAGGGTCTGAGCACGTGCCTTTATTACCGGCAATGATCCTGACGGCTCGGTCCCGGGTCATTCGGACACGGTAGGCCCTGTCAGATGTCAACGCGTCGTAGATATCGGCCACACTGACCACTCGGGCTTCCAGTGGGATAGCTTCCCCACTTAGGCCCGAAGGATATCCTTTCCCGTCGAATCGCTCATGGTGATACAGGATGACGTTAATGATGCTGTCCGGAAGGTGGGCCAGCCTCGCCACCTCGGCCCCCCATGTAGGATGATTCTTGACGATGCTCATTTGCTCCGCGGTGAGGGGGCCCGTGAGATTGAGTATCGCCTCCGGAACCCCGATCTTTCCGCAGTCATGAAGCCAGCTTCCGCGCTTGATGTTTTCCCTGAGCTCTGTTTCTACGCCTATCGTTTCTGCCAGGGCAAGCGCATATTTCGCGACCCTATCGCAATGGCCTTTGGTGTAAGGATCTTTCAGCTCGATGGTCTGACCGAGGGAGTACAGCGAGTGTTCATCCGCCTTTCGTAAGGACCGCACCGTTTCGTACCGGTCGATGGAATGAAGAATAGTCTGCCTGAATTCGCCGTCGTCCCATGGTTTTGTGATGAACCTATGGACCTCGCCCTTGTTGATGGCATCAACGGCCACATCCATGTCGGCGTAACCCGTGAGCATGATCCTCACCGTGTCGGGCGAAAGGTGCTTCGCCCGTTGGAGAAACTCGATGCCCCTCATACCGGGCATGAGATTGTCCGAGACGAGGACGGAGACGTCGTTCTTCTCCAGCTTGTCAAGGGCGTCATTTCCATGGGTGCTTGTGAGAACGTCCACGCGATCGTCGATAAAGAGTCTTCTTAAGGCATCCAAGATGCCCGGCTCATCGTCCAGAAAAAGGACTTTTGCCGCTTTCTCCACGCTACACAACCTCCAGGGGGAATGTCACCGTAAACGTCGTTCCTTGTCCGACCGTGCTCCTGGCTTCTATCTCCCCGTGGTGCTTCTTCACGATATCGTAGGCAATACTCAGGCCGAGGCCGGTGCCTTGGCCGATCTCCTTTGTCGTATAAAAAGGCTCAAAAAGCCTGCTCATCTGATCCTCGGGGATGCCGCACCCCGTATCCGAGATGGCTACGTGGATACGGGAGCCATCCTCCCACGTCCTGACGGCTATTTCGCCGTGGTCTTGAATCGCCTGGACTGCGTTGACGAAAATGTTCATGAATACCTGGCTGAACTGCCCATGGTTGCCCGGGACGGGAGGCACATCCCCATACTCCTTTTTGAGGGTTGCCTTGTGCTTAAGCTCGTTCCACACGATGTTGATGGTACTCTCCAGGACCTTGTTAATATCGGTCGGGGCGATCTCCGTTCCGTCGACCCGGGAGAAGCTTTTGAGGTCCTGGACGATCCGTTTTACCCTGTCTGCCCCTTCGAGGGATTCTTTGACCAGACTCTGAGAATCATCAAGAATATAGTCGATCTTGAGCGATAGTCTGCTTTCGGCCGTATGAGCCAATATCGATTCGGCCGCGCCGTTCCCGTGTTGGGACAAAGCCTCAATCGCGTCGGATTGGATCGAGACGTACCGGTGGAGCCTCTGCGTGTACTTCTGCAGAGAGTTGAGGTTGCTTATGATGAAGCCCATGGGATTATTGATCTCGTGGGCCACTCCGGCGGCAAGCACACCGATGGATGCCATTTTCTCCTGTTGGAGTATCTGCCTGTGCGATGTCTTCAGGTCGGCGTAGGCGGCCTCGAGCTCCCTGTTCTTCAACTCAAGCTCGGACAGGAGTTGCTGGAGCATCTCTTCTGCCTTCTTGCGCTCCGTGATGTCCTGGTTGGTGCCGTATACCCTCGCCAGACGCTCCGCGGGATCCCAGACAAATCTCGCCCGGTTCACGATGTGCCGCACCTCTCCATCTCGACGAACAACACGGTGTTCAAACTGCGCGAGCTCCGGCTGACCGGCATTGGTCTGTTGAACATGGCGGTAGTACCGCTCCAAGTCGTCCGGATGGACGAACCGTTTGGGATACTCCGTGAGCGGCAGGCGGTAACCCCCTTCCTTTTCTGCGGTCGTGCCGAAAAGGGCGTAGAAGGAGTCGTTGAAGATGAACTCCTCGCTCTCCGGATCCGCCTCCCAGTAAGCAATATGCGCGAGATCCGCCGCATCCGAGAGCTGCGCCCGACTGATGCGCAAAATCTCTTCGGCCTTCTTGCGCTCGGTAAGGTCGGTGTAAATGGCCAGATTCAGGCCGGAGGCCGTCGCACCGGTCTGCGCCACCCAGCGGACGGAGCCGTCCTTGCACGCGACCATCACTTCCATGGGCTCGACGTCCCCGCCATGCCGCTGAGCCTCAAGAATCGCGGGGACGAGGGGGCGAACCGTTTCCCGGTACGCGGGGTCCGGATAGGCGCGCATCCGCCAGTCATTGATCGTGGGGATATCTTCTAACGTATAGCCGAACAATTGTATGAACTTCCGGTTGCAGTAAACGATGTTCCCTGACGGGTCTGTCCAGGAAACACTTACCGGCGCTGCATCCATGAGCGTCTGGAGCCTCTTCCCGCTGCTCTGCAGCGACTCCTCTGCCCGCTTGCGCTCGGTGATAACATCGAATATCGCGACAAAGTGTTCTTTCTTAGGGGAATAAACGGAGACGGAGAACCACATTCCCCCCAGAGGCTCGATGCAGATCTCGAATTGCTCGGGGTTCCCCGTCAGGGCCACCCTTCCGTAGATTTCAAACAGCTCCGGTTGTGACTCCCGGATACCGGGGATGACTTCGGATACCCTCTTCCCCGTCACGTTCCTTAACCCCGTCAACGTTTCGAAGGCGCCGTTCACCCTCAGGTAGATGAAGTCCTTTGCTTCACCCCCCTCGAAGAGCATCTTACAATAGGCAAATCCGTTCAGCATGTTTTCGAACAGAGATCGGTACTCCTCTTCGCTCTTGCGCAAGTGCTCTTCCACCTCGAATTTCGCCAGGGCCACGGCCAAGTAACCGGCCAGCCGTTCCCACAGGATGATGGTTTCGGGAGAGAACCTGCCCTTTCTCCGGTCGTTCATCTGAAGCAGGCCCAATCGCTCTTCCCCTGCGCGGAGGGCGATGAGAGCGACCGACTCATACCCCTCTCCGTTGCACCGGTTGCGCGTCCTTGCCTGTCGATCCGCTTCGGTGGAAGTGGCCAGCAGCTCCGTCGTGCAGTTCGTCCAGAAGCTCCCCTTGGCGGAGAAGAAGGGTTTCGACGGATCGAAACGTCCCTGGATTACGTTGCCGCACATACATTCCATTATGGGATAACCCGCGCTGTCGCGCATGGGCCGTCCGCATGCGTCCCTGGTGCAAAGCCAGTTCTCCAGCGTGACAAACTCTTGGGGAAACCCACGAGCCTCGTAATAGGGATAGTCGTCTCCCTCTTTCAATCGGATGCCCACTGCCTCGCAGGCCGATTGTTCCTGGAAGAACCTTACGGAGGCCCGCACAAGGTCGGCTTTCGATCTGCTCTCGTTGACGAGTCGAAGGAAGTCCGCCGCTATCTCGCCTTCCTTTTCGGACAGTCTGCACTCACCGAGCTCTTTAGGTAATTGCTCTGTGTTCACCGACATGAGCCCTCCGGCAATCTCCAGTCCGCAGCCGGTCCATGGCGATTGATAATCCTGACGGATGCACACCCTCAAGCCTTACCCACCTGTGGCCGGGTTTATCCGGATATGGGGATTCTTATACTGTTTTCGGAAATAAGCACCACAACATTAGGGGAGGGGACGGTGACGTTAACCGTCAAGGAAAAAAATGAGAGATTCTGTGATGGCTCGTTTCTGTACATCCCGTTCCCCGAAGGGTTGCCCGGGGGCCGTGGGTAGCACTCACCCTCCCCCAAAAGAGGCTCCGCGATAATCAAACGTCGGTGGCGGAGAGGGATGAGTTTCCCTGCTTTGGGGATTCCTTTAGATAGAGGGGGGAATCCAGAGGGGGAAACCAAGGCGGAGGAGGAGCGGCATGGAGATGTGCCTTCGGCGAAATGCAAGCGCTAGCGGGGGTGGGTCGATCATGTAAGGAAGCACTCCTCCTTTTTTGCCCGTTCTTCGTACCAGGTGCGCTGCTCATAGGGTATTCTGGGTATCCATTCGAGGGCCTGGATGCCCGGATGCATCGAGATGCATCGATAGAAGGTATCTCGCGAATTCGCCGAACTGCGATCTCGTCACATCCGGAACACCGGTATACAGGGCCCTCAATGATTCCACCGCGGTGAGGTCTATCTGAAGCTCCTTAGCCAGTGATTCATAGCAGTGGTTCGCATTGTTTTCGAAAGAAATGTTCGCTTTCTTATACTCCCAATTGTTTAGAACGAGAAAAGCGGACACAGACAATGAAGCACCGACAAGGATTATCACGACTATCAGCAGGTAGTTTCTTCTCACCTTACTCCTTCGGGTATGTCGGGCCCGCTGTATGAGTTGCTAAGAATGGGTTTGTGCCAATAAGCAAGTACGGGAACAAGAGGTCTCGATGCGGATTTCGGGGGTGTCGATCCTTATGCCGAGGCATAGTGTCATGGTATGTTATCGGAGACAATCGGCCTGAGACTAAGAGCGCGGCTGACGGCGATGAGAATGCCCTGGGCGAGAACGTCTTAATTGTTTCTCCGATTATCCGATAACACACTCTGGCAGAAGCTCCCAAGGGATGAATCAGATGGAAAGGAACGCACCGGAGCTGTCAACCGTCAACATTCTATTCGTAGACGACGAGGAGAACATTCTTAAATCGCTCCGGAGAGAGCTTGCCGACTCAGAAGCTGAGATCTTCCTGGCAAGAAGCGCGGAAGAGGGTTTGGGGATACTCGAGAGGGAGCGCATCGACATCGTCGTATCCGACTACCGAATGCCCCTCATGGACGGCATGGAGTTCCTGGGAATAGTAAGGAGGCTGTACCCCGGGGCTCACCGGGTCATGCTAAGCGGTTTTGTGGAGCAGCATGTCGTTCTCAAGGCCCTGTCCTCGGGCATTGCGAGCGTATCTATTCCCAAGCCCTGGGAGGGCGAGAAGCTTCGTGAAGAGCTATGGCATCTGGCAAGGACCAGGCAGCTCCTCAAGAGCCCGGAGATACTGAATGTCGTCAACGCGATCGAGGACCTGCCCACTCTTCCCAACATCTATTGCGAGTTCACCAGGGCAGTGGAGGCGGAGACCTCACGCGAGGAGCTTTCCCGCATCATTAGCCGCGACATCGCGACGACCACCTGGATCCTTCACGTCGCAAACTCGGGATACTACCACCTAGACAGTAAGAACTTTTCCCTTGGAAAGGCCCTCATGTACATTGGCATCAACGGCATCAGGGACATGCTGCTCTTCACGTCCCTCCTCAAACATGGGAACAAAAGCAGGGCGCAGAGCGAACAGCTCACCCAGGTTACCGTCCATTCTCTCATGGTCAACTGCGCCATCGGCGAACTCCACCGCCTGAAGTTCGGCAAACCCCTGCCGGAGCCTTACGGTTCGGTCGGCCTCACTCACGACATTGGGAAAGTGATATTGCTGGGGTGTCTGCCTCAACGGTTCAACGCCATCGCCGCCTATATGCGCGACCACCCCGACGTCAACTTCTATCAGAGCGAGCTTTCGATGGGCTTCGCCGGGAGCACTCACGCGGAAATCGGCGCCTTCTTTCTCGACCTGTGGGGCCTTCCTGAGGTCTCCGTCGCCACGAGTCTGTATCACCATGGTTCGGAGGGATGCAATGCATCCTTCTCGGCTATCCTCGACCTATGTCGGACCGCACATCTCCTCGACCGTCATATTGGGGGATGCGCCGATGCGGGAGAGGACGAACCATCTTCTTTCTTGGAGGGATTTGACAAAAGTGGCGCGGGCAATCTGATCGCCGAATTGAGAAAGAAACGGGAGGAGGGCCTGGCGGTTTTGTCAGGCAACTCTACCTTAGTCTGAGATTCCGACAATAGGCCACTTGTTAATGTTGAATTTCCGTGACAACACTCCGGTGCTGCACTTGTAGGTGACTTCGATACCGGTCACTGCTTCCTGTATTTGCTACTCTTGAGGTTCTTCTCTTAATGCTCTAATTGAAGCGTGCTGACCCTGCCTGCGCGATGTTTGGCGAATAGCACCTACGTCTTGAACCTTTTCCTTGTTGACGCAAGACCGACAAGGCCGGGGCCGAGAAGGAGGACGGCAGAAGGAACGGGGACAGGGTCAGGGTCGACGGTGAAGTCGTCCATCACCCAATTATTGTTGCCTCCTGTGGCAGTGATTTCCAGCTTATCGATACCGGTGAAACCGGCGGCTATCCAGTTGAAGCTCGTGGAGGAAAGACTGTAGGCAGCGGATACGACCGCCTGCCCCCGTAAAAATCATCACCGTCAGTGCGAACGTATATGGGTGGCCCCAATTGTTCTCCCCTCGAGACTGCTGCGATCACCCAGAGGCCCTGGTCGCAGAGCCGCACAAATCATGTTGACGTTGTTCCGGGAGGGTGTCAGAATGGGAGAGCTGACGATATCTTCACTCGCCCGTGTGAGATGACACCGCCCTCGCGCGTGCGACATCGAACTAATGTCGGTGTGGGAGAACGGACAGGAAGGAACGGGCCCTGTGGCCAGGACGGAACAGTGAGTACGGGCTAATATGGACAAACCCAACGTAGCGGCCTTTTGCGATGAGTTGACATTCAACCGTTTTCACTGGACTCTTTTGTTGCTTGGAGGGTTGACCCTCATCTTTGACGGCTATGATTCGCAGATCCTCTCATACGTGATGCCCCATGTCATCAAGGAGTGGCACCTGAGCCCGGTCGTGGCCGGCTCGGTAGTATCTTACGGACTCATAGGCCTCATGATAGGCACGGCCGGCCTCGGCATGCTCGCCGATCGCATCGGCAGAAAGATCCCTCTCATACTCGGCCTCGTCATATTCTCCGTTTTCAATGGCGGACTCTTTTGGGTGCACAGCTTCAGGACGTTTTGCATCCTCCGCTTTCTGGCCGGCATAGGCATGGGCGGCGCCCTCACTCTTAACATCACCCTCGCCTCCGAATTCGCCCCCGCCAAGGTGAGGGCGAGGATGGTAGGGATCATGTTTGTAGGCTTCATGCTAGGCCCGGCCATAGCAGGCACGTGCTCAATGTTGTTCATCCCCTCATACGGATGGCGGATTGTGCTCTTTTTCGCTCTACTGCCCCTTATCATCATCCCCTTTCTCTTCTATTTTTTGCCGGAATCGGTCCGCTACCTCGCTCAGAAGGGCCGCTACGACAAGGCGATCAGCGTCCTCAGGCGTATGGAGAGGGCAGCCCGTGTCGCGCCCATAGAATGGACTAAAGAGAGTTTCGCCCTACCCGCCATCGAGCGAAAAGCCAGCGTGAAGCAGCTCTTCACCTCAAAGCTGGCGATCATGACCATCCTGGTCTGGCTCACCTACTTCTTCTCTTTCTTCGTGGGGTACAGTTTTCTCACGTGGGTGCCGACGCTCCTTCATAAAGCCGGCTTTTCTCTCGTAAGGAGTTACGCGTACGCCGTGGTGAACAATTTTGCGGGAGTCCTCGGCAGCATCTTCCTCGGAATGGCGGCAGACCGCTTCGGAAGAAAGTGGGGGCTCGCCTCGGCCTACGTAGTGGTCGCATTCGTCACGTGGCTCTTCGGCTTGGCCGCAGGGATCCCCGCGGTGCTCTATATCCTCGCCTTGGCGACCGGTTTCTTTGGCGGCGGCGTCCAGTCGGCTCAGCACGCGGCGTCGGGCGAGACTTACCCGACCTTTATGCGGTCGACCGGCGTGGGTTGGGCCCTCACCATGGGAAGGTTCGGCGCCATATGCGGCCCCTTGTTCGGCGGCTTTCTTCAGTTAGCGGGCTTCTCCTTCAGCCATTTTTTTGCCTTGATTGCGGTTCCCTATCTCTTCTGCGCGATCCTCGTGCTCTTCTACAGGGTCAATGTGAAGGGTGAGGGGCTGGAGACGGTGGAAGAAGCGCTGACGGGGGCAGGTGCCCGATGAAGGGGCCGGCGGATACGAGAATTGGGACTTTGTCGACGCAGAGCGCCCCTGCCTATTAGTGGTTGGGCAGTCTATCTATTTCTTGCCCTGCAGCCCTGAAAGTTTGCGGGCGGGGCACTCTCGCAGGAGGAAACAAAATGAGTACCAGTCGGACGGATCAGCTCAAGATCGACGTCTTTAACCACGTGTTGCCCAAGAAATACAAGGACGCCCTCGATAAGGCCGCCCCGACTCACGGGCAAAAGGCTCACAATGACAGCCTGCCCACGTTGTGGGACATGGACCATCGATTCCGTATCATGGACAAGTACCCAGGGCTCATGCATGTCCTGACCGTATCCAGGCCGCCCATAGAGGAAGTGGTTTCAAACCCGAAGAAGGCTATGGACCTGACCAAGCTGGCGAACGACGAGGTCGCCGAACTGGTGGCGAGATACCCTGATAGGTTTGCCGCAGGGATAGCGGCCGTTGCCCTGAACAATCCCGATGGGACCCTGGTAGAGCTGGAAAGGGCCATAACCGAGCTCAAGTTCAGGGGAGTGCAGCTCTATACCGATTTCATTGGCAAGCCTCTCGACTCCCCGGAGTTTATGCCCATATACGAGATGATGGCCCGCTATAATCTCCCCATACTCCTCCATCCAACCACGGGAATCACACAGACAGAGTACAGGGGTGAAGACAAGCCCAAGTACGTGACCCCCAGCCTCTTTGGTTGGCCTTATGAAACGACGATGGCGCTGGCCCGCCTCGTGTTCGGAGGCATCATGGAGAAGTGGCCAAATCTGAAGGTCGTCACCCATCATGCAGGGGGGATGGTCGCCTTCTATGAGCAGCGCATTATCGCCTTCCTCGATGAAGGGGAAAGGTTGCACAAGGGCAGGAGGCCCTTTCAGCTCACGAAGGCTCCCATCGACTATTTCAAGATGTTTTACGCGGACACGGCCCTCTACGGGAGCACCCCGGGGCTCGTGTGCGCGAGTGCCTTCTTCGGTATAGACCACATGCTTTTTGCCACCGACAGTCCTTTCAGCGGCTCGTACGGAGAGAGGGTGACGAGACAGACCATCGCCTCGATTGAGAGAATGCCTGTCAGCGAAGAGGACAAGCGAAAGATATTTGAGCAGAGCGCCCGGGAGCTCATGCGTCTGCCCACATAAGGTCGAGGGTCTTGCGTCGGAATGAGTCGGACACAGACCCGATATGCAGGCCAAGCCACGGCCTCGGATCAGCCACTTCCTTTAAAACTCGACTGATCCGAGGCGGGGTTTAGATCGGGCATAAGAAGAGATGCCGCTAAAACCCTAAGGATCATTTCCGTCGAATCCTTGATTGCCGGGATCCGATAGGGTACTCTTGCGAAAAGAGAAAACCCCATGAAATCGAGTGATAGATCGGGAACGGCCGAGGAACAATGGTTCGTGACAACGCTGACTGGGGGCCCCAGTGGCTCGTAGCCGGACGGCCACTCTTACGGCTTTGTTCATCGTCGGCATGAGCGCGTTTGCGAATCTCTACGCTACCCAGCCGCTCTTGCCTCGTTTCCGCGAGTCCTTTCGGGCATCCGAACTCCTGGTAAGTCTTACCGTCAGTGCCGCAGTCCTGGCAGTAGCGCTCACTGCTCCCTTGATCGGTTCATTTTCCGACAGGATTGGACGCAAACGGGTCATCGTCGCCGCGCTCTTAGGTCTCGCCCTTGCGACGGCTTTTTCGGGGACCGCAGCTAACCTCGGTCAATTGATCATGTGGCGTTTTTTGCAGGGGTGCTTCATTCCGGGCATTATTGCGGTGACCATGGCCTACATCGCAGAGGAGTCGCAGCCCCGGTCCGTCGGAGCGACGATGGCGACCTACGTCACAGGCACGGTCATTGGTGGGTTTGGTGGACGTTTCATCGCGGGTCTGTCCGCAGCCCGCTGGGGTTGGCATGTGGCATTTGCCATCCTTGGGGCGGTTACCCTGGCTGGGGCCCTGGTGACGTGGTGGCTTCTGCCCCGTTCGACCAAGTTTGTTCGTCAACGCAATGTTGCCGCCGCCTTTCGGTCCATGCGCGTGCATCTGAGAAACCCCGAACTTCTTGCGACGTACGCTGTAGGGTTCGAGGTCCTTTTTTGCCTCGTGGGAGCATTCACCTACGTCAGCTTCTATCTGGCTGACAGGCCCTTCTTCCTTGGTCCGGCCGCCCTGGCTTCGATATTCGCCGTGTACCTGATCGGTGCGGCGATAACACCCTTCGCAGGACTCATCATGGACCGGATCGGTCATCGCAAGACGTTAATGGCAGCCGTAGGGATGTCGGCTCTCGGTATGTCGCTTACTCTTATTCACTCGGTACCCGTCATTATTGCCGGACTGGCTTTGGAAGCTTCGGGCGTATTTGCCTGTCAGTCCGCAGCATCAAGCCACGTAGGCAGGGCCGCGCTCGATGCCAGATCATCAGCCGCCGGGCTGTACGTTTCTTTTTACTATCTTGGCGGCTTCGGGGGGTCTATCCTCCCCGGTGTTCTCTGGAAGCAGACCGGGTGGCCCGGGTGCGTGACGATCATACTCTGCATTCAGTGCCTCACGATCCTGATAGCGCATAGGTTCTGGCAAGATTGAGGAAAAGTTCGCCCCTGGGCTTCCTGACCGTCCTGCCCTCCCCTACGTCCCTGACTCGCAGGTGTCCTTCGGTGATTCCTGCCTTTGCCTTTCCGCGTCAATACTGCTGTCGCACATTTCCGGTGCTTTCGTGAAGTTGAGAGGCTTCATTTCCCGGGCGTCGAAGAATACACGGAACTGCTTGGGCCAGTAATGTCCCGTCGGTTCGTGAACAAAGTAATGGTTCACGGCGTCATTCAGGTCTATCTCGGCGTATACGATGCCTTCTTCCGTAGGGGGCAGAGGACCTGCCATGATCCGACCCGTGCCCGCCTCGATGATCGCGGTCCATGCCCCGCCGACTTTTAGGTCGAGGTCGAGCTTTTTGCCCACCTGTTCGTCGAGTATGCCTTGGCTGCAGATGACAAAAGCACAATAGGCGATCGAATGATACCGGGAACAGATTTCGGTGAGGCTTACATCGGTGGAGGAGGAGAAGCCCACCCAGGACGCGATGTGGATCTGCTCGCCCATGGCGCTTAAGCTGTAGCCCGGCAGGACCATGGCATGCTCTCCGCAAATAAGACCGCCCATACGGCCGATATCGGTATCATACACGGTATGGGTGCTGCCGTCTCCTTCCCCCCAGACCAGTTTCTCAGCTCCCGTCGGCTTGAATTTCCGGTGCTTGCCCATGATAGAGCCTTTCCTGTCGAAGAAAAGGAGCGTATTGTAAAGGCTCTTATTGTCTCTTTCGTTGATGCCGATAACGACATAGGCTCCGTATTTCTTTGCCGCCTCGCCGATCTTTGCCGTGGACTCGCTCGGAACGTCGACAGAATTGAGATAGAGCTCCTTTGAAAAAGGCACCCCTCGGCCCATAGGCATGCTCCAGGCCCAGTGAGGTCCGCCGGGTATGAATACCTCGGGCAGAACGATCAAGTCGGCTCCGTTTTCGGCCGCATTTCTGATCAGTCCGCACGCTTTTTCAACGCTCGCCTCTCTGTCGAGGTACACCGGCGCTGCCTGGACAGCCGCTGCTTTGAATCTTGGTAGTTTGTCTCCCACAGGCTACTCCTTGCTTGCAGTATCTAAGTCCGCAGTACCTCACCCTTCGGCCTCACCCTTCGCTTCTCGCACTTAACCGTATGTTCAATACTGCGGATTGCCGCATATACTATTGCACGGATGGGAAGTAATTCAAAGTGGGTGCTACAGGAAGGACGAGAGCGAACCGGCCGTTATCGATGGCGCCGACTATCCGCCGGACGATAGGTGGACAAGTTCAGCCGATAGGCCTTGATGATCGTCTTTTCATCCACCACGTAGTCGAGCTCGGGAAAGCGTTGGAAGCCCATTTTCTCGTAGAGGTCGATGGCCGCCTTCATCATGTCGTTCGTGTGAAGGACGAGAAACTCAGAGCCGGCGCGACGGGCGCGGCTCGCGCATTCAGCCATGAGGGCAGCGCCTATGCCCTGACCCCTGGCCTCAGGATCGACCGCAAGGAGGCGCACTTCGGGCCACGACGCGACGAAGACTTCTTCGTCTGCCGAGAAGAGGACCCTTCCTGCGGGGTAGAGAATCACCGAGCCCACGATTGCGCCGTCCCGCTCCGCAAGGATCCTCTCGGCAGGCTCATCCCCGTCCAAGGTTTCGATGATATTTTCCCGGTAGTATCTCCAATGGGAGCGCGGCATGAGGGAGGCGTACTCTTCATAGGCGCGCAGGGTGAGATCGCGGACAGTCTTCCTGTCCGTGGCTTGCCCATCCCGAATGTCGATCTTACCCATCCCCACCGCTCCTTCCCGCACACGGTTGAAAGGCGGACGCGGACGTTCCTGCCGGTCGCTTTTCAGGCAGGAGGGGCCGCGTATTCAGCTTGGCTGTGCATTCCCTGACGTCGCATTTTCATCGCCGGGTCAGTCGACTGATAGACCCGGCGGCGTGTGCACGGTCCGCATGGAGGGATCGATGAGATGTGGATGCACTCTGAACCGTGCTGCCCGAGGATAATACTTGCGTATATCCGAGGGCGTG
>Ga0326728_10008161_pt1 | contig 26245 bp, 14 predicted proteins | sample MB3enrmetagenome_FD_207602 | JGI IMG/M metagenome (GOLD analysis project Ga0326728, IMG submission 207602) | Lab enriched peat soil microbial communities from McLean, Ithaca, NY, United States - MB31MN | ecosystem: Environmental > Terrestrial > Soil > Wetlands > Peat | place: USA: New York... | reverse complement strand
CAGAGACCCGCGCCCTACCTGCCGAGGAATCCCCCGATCAGCCACAGATTCCGTAACTGGCGATAGCCCAGATTCTCCGCTATGGCGGCCCAGAACAAGCGCGTCAGCCGCGACGGGTCGCTGCCCCGGAAATCGGCCAGCTCGCGGAACACTACCGCCGACATCGACACCAGGATTCCGGCGCCCACCGTGGTGAGCAACACCAGCAGTCCCAGCTCCGGACTTACCAGACCCAGCGCGAGTCCGAAGATCGCCGCCAGGTACGCCACCGTCTCCAGCAGCGGACGCCAGAAGCAGTAGAACGCGATGGCGGGCAGACCCCATCCCAGCGCGAACCGACCGCCCATGATCGACTTGCGGCGGCGCAGCGCGCCGGAAATCGAGCGCTGGTCGCTCCCAATCCGCCGCCGCAGTTCTTTCAGCGTCCGCGGCGCCGGCAGAAAGCTGACCGGCTCGGGCACGAATGCGGCGCGGTACGGCTTCGCGGCGCGGCGCGCCCGGCCTTGCAGATGGAGGAACAGTTCCAGCGGTCCGCCCGGGAATCCGCCGGCCGCCACGATGGCGTCGCGCCGCACCAGAATGGTCGATCCCGGCACCGGCGCCAGCATGTTCTTTCGTCCCTCAAACGCGGCGCAGCGTCCCAGCCACAAACGCGTGGCTTCGATATCGGCGAAACTGCCGGCCAGTCCCGCGGCCGGCGGGGCGGGCGCCGTGCCGCACACGGCGAACACCAGCTCCGGTTCGTCGAGCATCGGGCGGATCAAGCGCAGCAGGCTTTCGGGCAGAAACTCGGTCCGCGGATCGAAGACCGCGATCACCGGCGACGCGGCCGCGTTCACGGCGGCGTTCCAGGCGTCGGCTTCTCCGGCCGGATCCTTTTGCAGCACCAGCATGGTCAAGGGATCGGCGGATTCGTACGCCGCCGCCACCCGCGACGCCGGCAGCTCTCCCGAAGTCGAGCGGTGCGACGGAACCAGGTGAAACTCCTCGGCCCATGCCGCCAGGCCGTCCGCCGATACGCCTTCCAGCACCACCACCAGCTCATGATGGCCGAAGTGCAAATCCAACAGCCGACGCGCGAAAGCGCGGGATTCCGGGGACGCGTCGCGCAATACCGCCAGCACCGATACCGCCGGCACGCGCGGCGATTTCAGCAGGATGGGCACATCGTCGCGCGTGCCCACGCGCGCCAGGCCGCGCAACACGCGGCAGCCCTTCCACAGCGCCCACACCGCCGCCACGCTCGACAGTAGCAGAATGGCGCAGACCAATTGCAGTCCCACGGAAACGCCTTCGGCGAGCGTCATACCCTCGCCCTTCGCTGCGCGCCGTCCAACGCTTCGCCCGCCGCTCCGGCGGTGATGGGGTTGGAACTGGCGGCCATTTCCTCGAGCGTGGTCCAGCCCGTGGGCGGCATCTGAGCCAGGGCCTCGGCCGCCGCGCGCGCCAGCCCCGCGTTTCCCGAACGGAGGCAGCGGGCCAGCCCGGGCAATGCCTGTTCAAACCGCAAGCGCCCCACCGCCACGGCCGCGGCGGTGGCGGCTTCGAAATCGTCGCCCACCAGCGCGCGGACGATGGCGCCCAGGTCGTCGGCCTCCAGCGGAACCAGGGAAGCCAGGCGCAGCGCCTGAATGCGGATCCGCCGGTCGGGGCTTTCGATCAGCGCGTGCAGGTCGGGCACGGGAACGGCGCGCTCCCAGGCCACCAGCATTTCCAGGCACGCCAGGACGCGCTCCCGGTCCGCGGAATTCAGGGCCTTCATGACCGCCCGTTCGCATAGTGGCACGGCGAAGCGGCGCAACTCCTCGGTCAGCAGAATACGGATCAGCAGCGACTGCGAGAGCGCCGCGTCGAAAAGCTTTTCGATCTCCTCGATCGATCCCGACTGCACCAGCGATCGCCAGGCGTAGAATCGCACTTCGGGATCGGCGTCGTTGAGCGCCCTTTCCAGCAAGTCGCCGGCCACGCGGCGGCACGGCTCATAGGCGCAAACGAATGCCAGGCGGGCGAAGGCCGGTCGGCGGCGGATGGGGTCCTTGGTGCGCGCGTCGGAGCACCAATCGTGGATCAGCGTCTGCTCGATCGAGAACTCGCACAGGCGGTCGCGCGCCCCGCCTCCCACCGTGCCCTGGAAACTGATCAGGGCGTCGGCCACGTCGCGGCGGCTTTTGCGGCAGAATTCCTTGAGTTTCGTCTGGTCGTCGGCGCCCGAGAGGTAGGCCACCAGTTCCTGGCGAATGGCCGGCTGCAGCTCCGCCGAAAGCCGGGCCTGCTTCCGCCATTTGAACGCCCGCATCAGGGCGATGGCGAACATGCCGCAAGTCCACACGGCAAACCCGCCCAGCAGGGCGGCGGTTACGGTGAGTTCGAGGTGGGTCATCGTCCGAGCAGCCGTTTGAGGCGCGCCACCAGTTCCATGGGGCTGAAGGGTTTCACGACGTAGTCGTCCGCGCCCAGCGTGAATCCGCGGATGACGTCGCTCTCCTGCTGGCGGGCGGTGAGCAATAGGACGCGCAGCGGAATGCCTTCCTGGCGCACGGCCGAAAGTACCGCATATCCGTCCATGCCCGGCATGTTGACGTCCAGCACCACCGCGTGAGGCCGCACCTGGCGGATCAATTCCAATGCCTGCGGGCCATCCGAGGCGGACTGGCAATCCATGCCGAAATTCTGCAGAGCCATGCGGACCAGCAGGAGCACCGTGGAATCGTCGTCGGCGATCACGATCTTCGCGCGGCCCTGCACCGCCTCCGCGCCGCTCTGCAACAGGGCCCCGGCGGCCTGGGCCTGTTTGGGGCGCTGCGACAGCGCCAGGCTGAGGCGCACCAGGACTTCCTCGGGCAGCCAGGAATCCATCAGGAATTCGCGCGCCAGGGCTTGCACCGATTCGTCCAGCGAAAGCAGATGGTCGCGCGTGCCAGCGAACACCACCGGACGGGTTCCCGTGCCGGCGGCCGAGGGATTCAACCACGGCGAGCCGGCGGTTTCCGGACGGACGTGTACGGCCGCCAAGGCGCATTCCCCCACGGCCGCCGAATCGGGCGGCTCGGAGGGTTCGAAGAACACGGGAATGGCCTGCGCGCGTTCCAGCGCCACCACCAGCCGTTCCGATTCGGCGGGCGGGAATCCCACCACCGCGATCTTCTTGCCCGAGAGCGCTTGTACGATGGATTCCGGAACCGCTTCGTCGCGCGCCTCGCGCGGGCTGGAAAAAGCCAGCACCAGGTTGGTCAGCGACTCGCGAAGCTGCGCGTTGTCGAGCGGCGGTTCGTGCAGTATGGCTTCCACTTCGCGCGCCAGGCGGCTGATGGCCGTATATCCCAGCAATCCTCCCGTGCCCACCCAGTTGTGCAACTGCTTGCCGGCTTCGATGGCGTTGAACTGGCTGTCGAGATCGAGCAGCAGTTGCCGCGAAAGGTCCAGGCCCTCGGAGAGGAAACGCCGGCGCAGCGCCAGCATTTCGGCGGGCGAGACCGAGACCTTCTCCGGAGCGGCGGTTGCGGAACCTTGCGGCGCGGCGGCCGCAGTCGCCGACGCGGGGCGTACTTCCGTGCGGCGGTCCAGGATCGCTCGAATGCGCGATCCCAGGGTCCGGGTGTCGATGGGCTTGGTGATGTATCCGTCGCAGCCGGCGTCCACGGCTTTCCGTTCGTCGCCCGCCATGGCGAATGCGGTCAGGGCGATGACGGTGATGTCGCGCGTGGCTTCGGCTTGCTTGATGTGGCGGGTAAGCTCCAGCCCGTCCATCCCCGGAAGCTGGATGTCCGCCAGAACCAGGTGAGGATGATAGCTCCGGAGCAGCTCCAGCGCTTCCTCGGCGCTGGCCGCGGTCAATACCTTATACCCTTCGTTCACCAGCAGGATGCGGGTGAGTTTCAGGTTTACCGGAGTGTCATCGACGATCAAAATCTGCTCGCCGGCCATGGAGTTGTATTGTACCTTAGGTGCGCTCTCAACGGCCATGCTTCTGTCGGATATATGCCCGTATGTTCAACCGGTTAGCAAACTTCTAGCCGTACCACGAAACGGCAAAATCGGGTGACAGAAAAAGCCATCAGCCATCAGCCATCAGCCTTCAGCTCACTCGGTGCGTCGCGCGACCGTGCAGGCGCTTCGCGGCGAAGCCCCGCCAAGGGCCCCTGCCGACGGCCAAGTGCGCTTCGCGGCGAAGCGCCGCCGAGGGCGCCACGCGGCGCAGCACCGCGGAGGCCGCGCTGCGCACTGGAAGAGCTGTTGGCTGAAGGCTGATGGCTGAAGGCTGATGGCTGATGGCTTAAGATTGCGCCCGCAGCGTGGTTTCGAACGGCATGACGGCCCAGAACGTGCTCCCTTGGCCCTGCACGCTGCGTACGCCCACCGATCCGCCTTGCGCTTCCACGATATGGCGGGTCAGGGCCAGCCCCAGGCCGGTGCCCTGTTCGGCCTTGCGGCTGTTGGGGAGCTGCTGGAATTCCTGGAACAGGCGGGAAATCTCCTCCTGCGTGATCCCGATGCCGGTGTCCTCCACTTCCAGGCGGAACAACTTCTTGCTCTCGCGGGTCAGCCGCACGGATACCCGGCCATCCTTGGGAGTGAATTTGACGGCATTGGAGAGGTAGTTGTATAGCACCTGCTTAAAGCGCGAAGTGTCGATAAACGCCTCGAGATCGGGGAGCAGATCGAGGGCCAGATTCAGATTCTTCTTCTCGGCCAGCGGCCGGATGACGTCGCGTACCTCGTACACCAGCTTGCCGACTTCGCACAATTCCGGGCGAAACTCCATCTTGCCGGCTTCCACCTTGGAGAGGTCCAGGATGTCGTTAATGAGCTGCAGCAGGTGGCGGGCGCTGGTCAGAATATCGGACAGGCAATCCTTGTGGTCGTCGGAAATCGGACCCAGGCGGCCGTCGTACATCAGTTCGGAGAAGCCGATGATGCCGTTCAGGGGCGTACGCAGCTCGTGCGAGACGCTCGCCAGGAAGCGGCTCTTGGCCACCGTGGCGGAGCGCGCCGCTTCCAGCGCGCGGCCCAACTGCTCGTTCTTGTTGCGCAGCTCCATGGCGTACTGTTCCACTTTGCGCGCGGCAATCGCGGCCAGGTTGCGTTCGGTGACGTCCATCAGCGAACGGCAGGTGCCGGTCACTTCACCGCTCTCGGAGCGGATCAGGCTCTCGCGAATCTCGACGGAAATGCGGGCGCCGTCGTCCAGTAGGTACTCGCATTCGAAAGGCCCGGTTTCGAGGCCGGATGTCATCCGCTCCATCATCTCGGCGCGCACGGCTTCCTGCTGGTCGGGGTCCACGAATTCCCAGGCGCGCCGTCCCAGAATCTGGTCGGCGGTGCACTTCAGCAGGCCGCAGACCGCCTGGTTGAAGCGCCGCACTACGCCCTCGCGGTCGGTTTCCTCGTAAGGGATGGGAGCGCTTTCGAAAAGATCGCGGTAGCGGCGCTCGCTCTCGCGCAGTTCGCGTTCCCGCTCGCGCAACAGGACGGAGGCGTCTTGCATCTGCCGCGCCAGGGAGGCGATTTCATCGGTGCCGTGCGGGAAGGGTTCGAGCGGCAGGCCATGCGCCAGACGGCGGGCGTTTTCCTCCACTCCCTGGATCCGCCGCACCATGCGGCCGGCCACCAGCAGATGGAGGAACAGGGCGCCCATGGGTCCAAAGATGCCGCAAGCCACCACCGTCCGGAACAGCCTCTGGCGGGCCAGGTCGCTCTGGTACCGGGCGGCCAAGAACAGACGGTCCTCCTCGGCGCCCACCACCGCGAGGCGGCTCTGCAAAACGGCCATCAGATCCTGGCTCTGCGCGGTCTTGGCGCCAATGGCGGCGGCGTCCATGTGGGGCATATTCGCCCTTAGGTTGTTGAAAAGTGCCAGCGTCTTCTGCCCCAGATCGGGGATCTCCCGCAATGCCTCGGCGGTAGCGGGAGTCGCGGGAGCCAGCGACGGGACCGCGGCCAGCGCCTCCTGCGCCCGTTTGGCGGCCGCCTGGTAGAGCGAACCGTCGCGGTTCTCATGGTGGGGCAGCAGACTGGTCAGCGCGGTCTGCGCATCCATTAGGGAACTCTGCAGTTGCACGATGGCCGAGCGCGCGTCATACGCCCGCGCCACGGTCTGTTCCGTGAGGTGCAGGCTGTTTTCGGCCCAGTAGATGGAAAACATGGCGACAAACAGGACCGCCATGGGAAACACCAGCGTGCCCACACCCTGGGCCCGCAAGGAAACTCGAGACCACCTCTTTAGAATGGATGGTGCGCCGTCCTTCTGATCTGTCATCGCCGACTCGACGGGAAACGAACCGAAGAACTATTGTAGGGCAATCGGCAACCGCCGCGTAAGATCCGAAACCGATATTTTCCACCGTTACCGTAGGTTAGCCGCGGGTTGTCGCGTATGCTATGACTAAGGGCATGTCGGGAAACAACCGCGTCACGGGCCGGCCACCGCTCCCTTAAGGTCGCGGCTCCGACAGCACATCGGAGCCGCGACCGTAAGGGAGCGGCAGGCATGGTTGTTTCGGAACGAGCCCCGAGAACTAGCATGGATCGCATCGGACGATACAAGGTCGTCAGGGAGTTGGGCCGTGGCGCCATGGGCGTGGTGTACCACGCCATCGACCCGAATATCGGGCGGCCGGTGGCCATCAAAACCATCCAACTCGGCGAAAAGCGCACGCCCGAAGAGCAGGAACGCCTGCGCGAACGCCTGTTCCGCGAAGCCCGCTCGGCGGGAATTCTCTCCCATCCGGGCATCGTCACCATCTACGATGTGGAGCAGCAGGACGACGTGGCGTACATCGCCATGGAGTACGTCGACGGGCCGACCCTCGACCAGTGGTTGTCGGAACAACGATCCATGCCCCCGGAGTGGATGTTCGGCATTCTGGCCCAAACCGCCAACGCCCTCGATTACGCCCACCAAAAGGGGATCGTCCACCGCGACATCAAGCCCGCGAACATCATGATCGCCGCCGATGGGACCGCCAAGATCACCGATTTCGGCATCGCCAAGATCACCGCGTCCGAGCAGTTCACCATGACCGGATCGATCGTCGGGACCCCCCACTACATGTCGCCCGAACAGGTGCAGGGGCTGGCCGTTGACGGCCGGTCGGACCAGTTTTCGCTCGCCGTCATCGCTTTCGAACTGCTAACCGGCGAGAAGCCGTACACTGGCGAGCACCTCACCACGGTGGTGTACAAGATTGTGGCGGAAGATCCGGTTTCGCCCCATCGCTTGAACCCAACCCTCAGCGGCCCCATCGACGCAGTGGTGCGAAAGGCGCTGTCGAAGAAGCCCGAGAACCGTTACCGCACCTGCCGCGAATTCGTCGAGGCGTTGGAAAAGGCGTGCGCCGCCACCAAGGGCTGGCAGACCATGCCGCGCGGCGGGAGCGCCAACGCGCCCACCCTGGCCGACGCCGTCAAGCCCGCGGTGTCGCTCCCTCCGCCCCGGCGGCCGGCGCGCCGCGAACCCGTGACCGGCGAGACCGTCGTCCGGCGGAGGTCCGGTTTTGTGCCGTTCCTCATGGCCATTCTGGTGGCGGCGGCGCTGCTGGCGCTGATCGGGTGGCAGTACTCGGCCTGGACCGGGTCGAAAGGCGTGGGGCGGAGCGGGGACAGGAGCGAGGGACAGCCGGCTGCCGCGTCGACCCAGACCGCGGCGAGTATCCCGGGGACCGCCAACCCGGACGAGGCCAAGCCCAGTCCGCTGTCGCCGGGCGCTGGGGACACAGCCAAGCCCGGGACCGGCGACGGCGCGGGGACGGCGCCCAAGCCCGCCGGCAAGACCGAGCCGCCCGAGCCGGCCGAGCCGCCCAAACCCGCGTCCAAGGCGGCCGACACCGCGCGGAAAGTTGTGCCGGTTCCCTCCGCCGGCCAGCCCCAACCGGTCCAGGTGATCAGCAGCCCGGCCGGCGCCACGGCCATCCTGGACGGCCAGCGGAACGTGGCATGCACCACTCCGTGTTCGCTGACCGCCGCTCCCGGCCCGCACACCATTTCGGTCAGCCTGCCCGGCTACCAGGTGGAGCACCGCGACGTGGAAGTAGGCACCGGTCCGCTGGAACTTCCGCCCATGATCCTGCGCGCGCCCTATGGCACCTTGATGCTTTCCAGCGTGCCCGAAGGAGCCGCCGTGATGGTGAACGGCAAGCGCATCGCGCAAGTCACCAATACCCAGTTGCAACTGGCGCCCGGGAACTATCGCATCACCGTGGAAAAGGACGGCCGGCAGGGATCCGGCACGGTGGATATCCACAACGACGAGATCCGCACGCTGCGGCTGATTCTGGGGCAGTGAGCCGCAATTCGGTGACTGGGGACGAAACCCCGCCGCGGAGTTTCGATGCGTGTCGCCGGATTGCCCCGTAGACAAGTCCGCTCCCGTCGATGCCTGGCCTGAAACCTCGGAAGCGGCAGGTGGGCGCCCTTGGATCCGGCACGAGCGCGCGCGCCATACCGCCTACCTTTCCCGCAACCCGCCGTCTGCATCCCTCGATGCTCGCCAGACTCCGTTGTGGGGCAGGTTGTCAACCTGCGGCCGATTGGCAATCGGCCAGGCGAGCGCAGCTCGCCCGCGCGGGTGACCAACCGGCCCCACAAATTGCACTGCGCCCACGAGTGCACGCGCCACCTCGGGCCGGTACACTGGAAATTCATGACATTTCGCCACGCCATGTGCAACGAGGCGTTCGAAGGGCGGCCTTTCGCCGAAACCTGCCGCGCCATTCGGGCGGCCGGATACGGCGGCATCGAAATCGCGCCTTTCACCCTGGCCGCCGATCCGCTGGAGATCACCGCCGCCCAGCGCCGGGAATACCGCGACGCGATGGCCTCCGAGGGTCTCGCGTTCGCCGGCCTGCATTGGCTGATGGTGTCGCCCAAAGGGCTGCACCTGACCGCGCCGGACGCGGCCCTCCGGGAGCGTGCTTGGGGCCACATTCGCAACCTGGTGGATCTCTGCGCCGACCTGGGCCCGGGCGGCGTGATGGTTCTTGGTTCGCCCAAGCAACGGTGCGTGGTCGGCGGGCTGACCCGCGCACGAGCCACGCGCCACCTGGCGGATGGACTGCGCGCGGTCGCGCCCCATGCCGCCGCGCGCGGCGTCGCGGTGCTGCTGGAAGCTCTCCCTGCCAACCAGTGCGACGTGGTAGGGACGCTCGCGGAGGCGGTCGCCATCGTGCGCGAGATCTCGAGCCCGGGCGTCCAGACCATGTTCGACGTGCACAACGCCATCGACGAAACCGAGCCGCACGGCGCGCTGGTGGAGCGCTACTTCGAATTCATCCGCCATGTCCACGTGAACGAGCTGGACGGGCGGCATTGCGGCGCCGGGAACTACGATTTCAAACCCGTCCTGGCGGCGCTCGCGCGGCGCGGCTACGCGGGGTGGATTTCGCTCGAAGCGTTCGACTTTTCGCCCGGCGCGGAGCGCCTCGCCAGTGAGTCGCTACGCCATTTGGAACGGGAGATCGCGAGGATATCGTCTTGAGTCATTACGTGGTCACGGGAGGCGCCGGCTTCATCGGGTCCGCGATCGTTCGCGCCCTGCTGCGGGAAGGCGCGCGGGTGGTAGTGATCGACAATCTGCTGACCGGCCACGAGCGGAATCTGGACGAGGTGCGCCCGTCGATCGAGTTCGCGCGCGCCGATATCCGGAACTATGAAGAGATCGCGCCGCTGATTCGCGGGGCCGCCGTGGTGTTCCACGAAGCCGCGATTCCCTCGGTGCCGCGCTCCATCGACGACCCGGTGCCGTCGCACGAGGTCAACATCGATGGCACGTTCAACGTGCTGCGCGCGGCGCACGCGGGCGGCGTGGGCCGGGTGGTCTACGCGGCCTCGTCGTCGGCGTACGGAGACACCGAGGTGCTGCCCAAGGTGGAAACCATGACGCCGCGGCCGAAGTCGCCGTACGCGCTGCAGAAGCTGACCGGGGAGAGCTACTGCACGGTGTTTTCACAGGTGTTCGGGCTGGAGACGGTGTCGCTGCGCTACTTCAACGTGTACGGGCCGCGCCAGGACCCCTCGAGCCCGTATTCGGGCGTGCTCTCGTTGTTCATGAAGGCCGCCATCGAGGGCCGCGCGCCCACCATCTTCGGCGACGGGGAGCAGTCGCGCGACTTCACGTATGTGGAGGACGTAGCCGAGCTGAACCTGAAGGCGGCGCGCGCGAAGGGCGTATCGGGAAAAGTGATCAACGGCGGCAACGGCGGACGCATCACGCTGAATCAAGCCTGGGCGCTGGTGCAGCGGCTGGCGGGCGTCGCGATACCGGCGAAGTATGGCGAGCGGCGCGCCGGAGACGTGCGCGATTCGCAGGCGGATACCACGCTGGCGGTGCGGGAACTGGGCCACACGCCGCGCTTTTCCTTCGAGGAAGGGATGCGGCGCACGCTGGAGTGGTACCGGGGAATACAGTAAGCCCGGACTTCGAAACCCATTGGTGCTGTCTAGCACTATCCGCGGCTAGCCCCATTGAGCTATTCCAAGATAGCCGTATTTGGGCGTAACAGCACGCAACTTGGCGCGCGGTTCAAGTGTTTCTCCTATCGTATACCTGGAGTAAATCGGTTCACGAAATTCTCAACGCAGGCCGTTAGAACTAAGCTGACACGGTTCAAGGGCTTGCAGCGAGAGGGGGAGTTGTATGTTCCAGTGTTGGAGTGTACCCCTAGGGAAATGCATCGGCGTCCGTTCCGGAATTCGCATCCCGTCAAGCCGAAGCCGGATCTCAATTGTTACGACTGCCCCCTTTTCCATCTTCGGAACTTTCTCCAATCTGAACTGAACCAGAAGTGAGGGCCGTAACTGAGGGACGGTGTCGAGCGGAGATTCCGCTCGAAGGGATGGTTAGCTGTGCACGCCGCCGCGCCGAATTGCGCGCCGGCCGGTCCGCGAATAGAACTAGGAGGGATTCGAGTTATGAACCGCAGACAGATGATGATGATTCCCGGAGTGGCTTTAGCTGCCAGTGGGGGATCCGCGCTAGCCACGCAGATTTCCGGGGCGGGCTCTCAAACAGCCTCGCAACACGTATCGCACAAGATCCTGCTCAAGTATGATCGTCCCAAGGCGATCTCCAAGGTCCCCAAGACCGAGGCCAAAACCACGAAGTATCTCAATTCTCTCAACGTGCTGCTGGCGCTCAATACCGCTCAGCGGCAGCAGGCCGCGGCCATCTTCACCGCGGCGGTGACTGTGCAGGCTGGAATCCGAAGCAATATGAAGGCGGCGCGGCAAGGTCTCACCACCGCCATCAAGAACAACGACAGCGCCGGAATCAGCCAGGGAGCGACGGCCCTTGGGAACTTGACAGCCCAGCTAACCGCCGCCGGGGCCAATGCCAACGCGGCCTTTTACCAGATTCTTACACCCGATCAGCAGAGTAAGCTGACACAGATCAAAAGCTGACAAGCGGGAGGGGGAGTTATATGTTCCGGTTTCGGAGTGTAAATGTGTGGAAGTGTGCCGGCGCTCGTTCGGCAAGCCGTATCCTTTCCCTGCTGGCCGTTGCCGCAGCGATAACATGCGCCACGGGGTTCGCCCAGGTCCTTGCCAACCCGTTCCTCGACGACAGCACCGTCCAGGTAATCAACCTCACGATGGATCCGAGCGACTGGGCCACGCTCCAGCAGAATTACCTGCTGGATACCTACTATCATGCGACCTTTGTCTGGAACGGAATCAGCGAGGACATTGGCATCCGCTCGCACGGCGGGGGCAGCCGGAGTCCGGTCAAGCCCAACCTGGATCTCAATTTCGCCCACTACACCAAGACCCAGACGTTTCTCGGCCTGCCCTTTGTCCTGCTCAAGGCGAACAATGAAGACCCGTCCAACCTGCGCGAGTGGATCTCCATGAAGCTGTATCGGAAAATGGGGATTCCGGCTCCGCGGGAAGCGCCCGCGCAAGTGTTCATCAATGGACAGCTCCTGGGATTTTATTACATCGTCGAGCACCTGGACACGACCTTTCTGCAACGGGACTTCGGAGAGTCCGGCGGGTATCTCTACGAGTGGCAATCGGTTGGAGGGACATATTACGACTTCGGGAACTTGGGAACGGACCCAACCTTGTACGCGCAGTTTCTCGATTTGAAGACCGATCAGGCCACGCCGGATCTACAGACATTCGAGAACCTGGTGCAGGTGATCAACCAGCCGCCTAGCGCCACTTTCACCAACGCCGCGTTCATCGCCGCTCTTTCGCAGTATCTCGACCCGAAGCAGTTCCTGACCTATGGGGCCATCGAGCAGGTGCTTTCCGGTTCGGACAGCCTGATCGGCGGCCAGCAGGGGATGAATAATTTCGACCTCTATCAGTTTCAGGGCACGACCGTCTACTACTTCATCCCCTGGGACAAGGACATGACATTCTCCGACGCCACCAGGGATATCATGGACGGCATTTCAAACGGCCCCAACATCAACCTGCTGGCGGCGCGTCTCGCCGGCATCCCGCAATACCTCCAGGTTTACTTGAACGCGGCGGTCGAAGCGGCAAACCTGATGGGCTCTACGGGCGGCTGGGCGGACCTGGAGCTCACCCGCGAATTCGACGTGATTCAAGCCGCCGCCCTCGACGATCCCAACCGGCCGTGCGGGGACATGATCACCATCTGCGGCAATCCGGATTTTGAGACCAGCGTTCAAGGGCTTCACCAGCTTCTGATAACCCGATCGAGCTTCGTGCTCTCCGAGGCCGTCAGTGACGGGTGGCAAGCTTCCACGGCTGGCCCCCAGGTGGCCGCGGCGGGGATTACCGGACTGAGCGGGTATCCGGAACTGTCTCCCGGCGGGCTGGCGTACGTTCAGGGAACCGGCTTGGCGGCCGCGGCTCAAGCCGGGGCCACGCCGCCGTGGCCGCGTGTGCTCGGGAATGCGTACGTAGCGGTCGAAGGGGTGCGCGCCCCGCTGTTCAGCACGGCGGATGGCAACATTGAGTTTCAAGCGCCGGGCGACATCCCTGTGGGCGACGCGTCGGTCGTGGTATCGAACAACGGCGATATGAGCTACGCGGTGGATATGGACATGCAGGCGTCGACGCCCGCCGTTTTGACCGTGACGAACGCGGATGGTTCGGCGGTAACGGCGGCGGAAACTCCCGTTGCGGGGAAAGCCATCGTGCTGTATGCGACCGGACTCGGAGCGGTGAACGGCAACTTGGCGGTCGGCGCCGCCGCGCCTGCCGCTCCGGCTCTTAGCACGGTCGTATTGCCGCAGGTCGTCCTCGGGGGCGTGCCGTTGACGGTCACTTTCTCCGGGCTGGCGCCCGGGCTGGTGGGCATGTATCAAGTCAATGCATCCGTCCCCGCCAACGCAGCAGCCCTTTCCACCTCGGGACAAGGCGCCTACACCGGGCCGCTGGTCGCACTCACGATCAACGGACAGACGGCGACCTGGCAGCCGCCACAATAGCCGACTGGCAAGCAAAATCGACGCAGGGCGGGCACCGCTAGAGGATGCCCGCCCTGTAGCCGTTTGCGCCCGGGTCGGCATGGTGGTACCATCCGGCGCATGGGGATAGGGTTTATCCGAGAAGTCCTCTTAGCCGGCCATAGACCTCATCTTCCTCCTGCCTGCCACGCGGCGCACTATTTCCACGCACTACAGCAGAACCAGCACAACCTGCCCCGATCACTCTGGTCCGACGCCACCGGGCCAACCAGGAGAGCGGGGGTTCCTGCATGATTCTGCCCGGAAGGCGGCGTTGCCCTCAACTCACGCGCCGGGGCTTCATGCAGGCAGCCGCCGGCGCGGGTGCGCTAGCTCTCACGACCCGGAAAACTGCCATGGCCGCGATTGAGACTCCCTGGAGTGTCGTTCTGGTGCCCGACCCTCAGTACCTGGCCGCCCCTTCGGTTTGTTCCAACCAGCCCGCCGCCTATGACAATCTGATGCGCTGGATTGTCGAGAATCGGAACTTGCTCGTAGACGGAGTGCCGCTCGGCATCAAGGCGGCTATCGGCGTGGGCGACTACGTGAACTGCGCCTGTCCCGTTTATGGCTATGAGGGCTCGGCGGCGGCCAGTGCCTGGAGCCGCCTGGACGCGGCCGGCATCCATAAGCAGATGGTGCCCGGCAATCACGACTGGGTGGACGGGGGCGGTTTCGGATTTGCCCGCGACGACGCGCACCTCGATGCCGTATGGACCGGGGGGAATCCGTTCGGCGCAAATGCGCTGGCTGCGGTGCTGGGCTCCGGCATGTCTCTGGCCGGCTCGGACGACATGGCCTATTGGGGTGGATCTTACGGTTCCACCGGCTCGAACACATACACCACCATGAACATCGGGAACCGGCGAATCCTGATGATCGGTTTGGAGTTTTTTCCCCGGTCTGAGGTCCTGAACTGGGCCAAGCGCGTTCACGACGCTCATCCCGGACACGAGTGCTGGATCACCACCCATTCCTATCTTTCCGACCAGGCGAACTCCTCCTCCGATCCGAATGCCCCGAATAACCGGGCCTCTCGCGGAACCGGCAGCCTCGATAACTGCTGGGGTCCCGACGCTTACGCGTTGGGAGCCGCGCCCGCATCCAACAGCGGCGGCGAAATGTGGAACGGGAGCGATCCCACCTGGCCCGACGGGTTCAAATCGTTTACCAACCTAACTGCCATTTTTTCCGGGCATTGGATCGACCCGGCTAGCGATGGCGGGTGGTACTGGCAATTCAATTACCCGCAATCCTCTTCGGCGCGGGGTCAAAATGTGTTGGAGGTCTTCGCCAATTGGCAGCAGCTCGACTGGACCACGCAATGCGGCGGAGACCCTCCGGATGGCGCTTCCGACTCGGGACACCTCATGATTTTGCGCTTCCGCGAGGACTTGGTTCCACGGGTTGTCGAGTCCTTCGCGCTGTCGACCAATTCCGGCAAGTGGTATGGCGCCAAGGGGACCGTCCCGGCGGCAGATCCGATTCGACTCTTCAGCCTGAATTCTCCCGGCGTCCCGCCGGCGAATCGTATGCCGCGCCTTCCTCCGAGAGGCTGACCGGAAATCCCGCCGCCGATTCGAATGTCCCACACCTTGAGGGTACTGGTCTAAGGACAGCGGCTCGATTCTGGAGGCGGCCCGCCAAGCATCACCCGGCAGGTATTGCGGATGCCTGCGGTGACGGTTCGCCAATCCGCCCCCCAAACGTCACTGGAACAGTGGCTATCCCCAAAGACCCGTAAAAAAACAGCACGATTTACGAACTCCCGCTCACCGTCCGAAATCCTCCCCATTGGGCGGCAGCTCGCTCATCGGCGCGAGTGTTCGACCCGAAAGCTGTAGCCCCCTAACAGCTCGGTGGTCCCGTCCGCGGCCCTGTGGCTCAAGCGCACGACATACTGGCCATCGCGAAACCGGCTGGACGGGAGGCTCACGAACACCGCGCGCCGGCCCGGTCCGATGTTCTGCGGATCGAGTCCGTCGAGTTGGTCAACCCTGGCGCCTTCCGCGGTCTGGACCGTAGCGCTCAGCCCTGGAATGCCCCCATCTTCGAGATCGAGCCGGAGACGGATGGTGTATTCACCCGTGGGAATGACCACGCGGTTTTCCTCGCCTCTGCCCCGTTCCAACGGCGACAGGGAGAAAGCCAGAATCGGCACGGTGCGCTGGGGCGCGGAACCCGGCGCCCGGTCCGGGCTCTTGACCGCGTGCTGGGGATGGGATACGGCTGCCTGCTGGCCGGGCGTGTAAGCGCGCTTCGCATAATGGGAGTAGACGAGCGTAGCAACCAGCATCACGACTGCCGCTGCCGCCAGCGCCACCCGCGCGGCGGGAGCCCGAACCGAAAGGAAACCCCGGACGGCATCCCACCACGACGGCCGCGGTGGCGCGCTGGCTTGCTGCGCAACCATCCTGCGCAACGCCTCGGCAAACTCCACCTTCCGCCGCAGCTCCGCGGAGTTTTGAACGCGGCGGTTGAAGCGCTCCCGCTCGTCCGGAGGCAATTGTCCCCGGACATAGGAGTCGATCATCCGGTCTTCCAGCCTCAGCAGGCGCTCGTGGAGTTTGTCGTCGGCGAAGTACGCCTCCTCGACGCGATCGCGTTCCGCTTCGCCCAGTTCGCCACGAAGATATCGAATCAATGTGTCGTCGCTCTCGGAATCCGATTGCACGTGGTCCTCAGTTCTTCAGTGAACGATTCTCCAATCCGTTACCGATCCTCCGTGGTTTCATCGAGTTTCTTGACCACGCAGTCTTCCAACCGGCGCCTGATGCGGAGCGCCCGGACCCGCAAGGCGGTGGCCGGGATCCCCAGGGCTGCGGCAATGCGCCGTCGGTCTTCGATCTTCTGACTTTTCTCGTGCTGGTAATAGGCCAGGATCAGAGCGCGCTGTCTCTTGGGGATCAGTTGCATGCAACCCGTGAGTAACTCCAGTTGCCGCTCCCAGCCGGGCGGGTCCGGCGGGGCAGGGGGCATCTGTGACAGCGCCTTTTCTCGCTTGTGGGCTTCCGATGCCACGCGGCGCGCGACGGCGAGAGCGTACGGCGCCAGTTCCTGGATTTCCTCTCCGCCCTGTTTCCGGATAACCCGATCGATGGTTTCGTCGGCCAGGCTTTCGGCGTCCGGGCAGTCGCGGTAGCGAAAGCACGTGATCAGTTTGCGGCGCAGCGCCTCATACTTCGCCCCGGCCCGTTCCCGGTCGGAATCCAAACCGGCGAGGAACTGGTCAAACCGTTCCTGGGTTAGATCGAAATGGATCTTCCGGCTCATCCCTGGCCACGATTATATGTTAGATACGCAGATCCCGGTATCTTGTTTTCCCGCCGCCCCGGCCGGCATGTAACAATTTTCGGTTTTTTCCACTTCTGGGTTGACAGGAGAAAACACCATTTACCGCATCCATCACTTTGCGTTCGTCCTCTCGGTATTCATGCGGGCGGGCGCGGCTTCTCCGCGACTCGCAACCTCGGAAACCGGCGCCGTGAAGGCCGGAGCGGTCATGGAACAACAGGCCGGGGGCGCGCTGGCAGGACGATCTTCCGACTCAAGAGGGCGGCAATGGGCCGCTCCGCAAAACCACTTAAGGAGAAATCAGACATGATCCGTACATACGTTATTCCGCGACTTGGCGTCGCGGTATTTATGGCGCTCGCGCCGCTTTCCCAAGCCGCGTGGGGCCAAGCGAAGAATTCGCCTTACTACCACTTTCAACTGGACGGCAACGTGAGCTACATGAGCATGCAGGGCAGCGGCTCGAACGGTTCCAGCGGCTCCCCGGGCGGCGGTTTCACCCTCGGGTACCGCGCTACCAGGCGCTTCCTGGTGGAGAGCGGCGTCGACTTCCGGTACGGCAACCTGTTTCCCGAGATATCCGCCACCGCGCAGGATAGCTCGGGAAAGCAGACTCCCGCTACCATCACCGATCACACGCTATTCGTGCCCATCGGCGGCAGGGTGCTGTTTCCGCTGCAGCACGAACGCGTCCTGCTCTCGGCCGGCGGCGGCGCCGGCCTGGTCCACAACTACCAGAAAGCGGTCGGCGGAGGTAACCAAATCGACTGCAATGGCTTTTGCACCTCTCAGACCGCCGCGGGACCTTATGAAACCGTGCAGGCGTTGTTCCTGCTGGACAAGCGCAGCCATTTCGGAGTGGGCTTCGGCGCCCGTTTCGCGCAAGTCAGCCTCAAGGGCGGTTCTCTCGACTCGATCCACAGAAATAATTGGCTGCAAGTGGCCGCCACGATTTCTTGCCGGTTTTGATTCGGCCCACAACCCCGGCTTGCGCATCCGCGCGTGGGCCGGGGACACGCACATCCAGCCAGGGGCCCGGCCCGTGTTTCCAGGCCGCGAGCGGGAGAACGCCATGGCCGGGACTCCGCGCATAACCGCGTCATTTCCTTGCAAACCAGAGCTTCAGGTCCCATAATCGGTCTGCGAGGTAAGGATGCGATGGCAGCAGGTACGTCAGTTCTCGGCGGGATCCTGGTAGCCCTCTCGTTGGTTTCCGCCGGAAGCGCCCAGACCAGTAGCGTAATCGGGAGCCTGGAACCCGGCAAACCTATCGAGAAAGAGCTTACCGGCGGCCAGGCTCACGAGTATCGGATCGAACTCCTGGCCGGCCAGTACTTTCACGTGGTGGTGGACCAGCGAGGTATCGACGTAGTGGTGGCATTGTTGGGGCCGAATGGCAACCAGATCCTCGAGGTGGACACTCCCAACGGAGCATATGGTCCGGAGGATCTTGCAGCGGTGGTGGATACCGCCGGGAGTTACCGGGTCGCGGTTCGGTCGCTCGATAAAAGCGCGCCCGCGGGGAAATACGAAATCCGCATTGCGGATTTGCGGACGGCCACGGACCAGGACCGCCAGCGTATGCAGGCGCAAGCCGCCGTGGCTGAAGGCAAGGCGCTGTTGGGCAAGCCCAGTGCCGCTTCGCTGAAGGGCGCAATAGCGAAAGGCGGAGAAGCGCTGGCCCAATTCAGAGCCGCGGGCGACGAGTCCGGGCAGGCCGCCGCTTTGGATCTGCTGGCCACGGCGAACTGGATGTCGGGCAACCCGAAGGGAGCACTGGAGGAAATGGTACAGTTGGTGGCGCTACAGAGAAAGCTGGGGGAGTCGAGAGATCTCGCCGCCTCGCTCAACAATCTCTCCATCCTGTATTCCGGCCTGGGCATGCCGGAACGAGCGCTCGACACCTCCCGCGAGGCCCTCGATCTCCTCCGGAAGTTGCACGACAGAGGCGGGGAGGCCAATGTACTTGGCAACATCGGGGCTACCTATTACCACCTCGGCGAGTACGAGAAGGCGCTTGAGTACCTGGAACAGGCATTGCCGCTGGAGAAGGAGTTCAGCCCGTCCGCTTATCCCACCACGCTGAGCAACCTGGGTTCTGTCTACGCAGCCGTCGGAGACCACCGGAAAGCCGAGGAGTACTTTGAGCAGGCGCTTGCAATTCACCACCAGATGAAGGATCGGAATGAGGCGAGCGATCTGAATTCGCTCGGGTTGGAGTACACGGAAACCGGCCAAAAGCAGAAGGCGCTGGATTACCTTCAGCAGGCGTTGCAGATCGCGCAGGCCACCGCGGCGCGCGAGACCGAGACGGCTACTCTCCACAACCTCGGCTTGTACTACACCGGTGAGGGGAACCATGCCAAGGCCCTGGAGTACTACTCGAAGGCGCTCGACATCGAAAGGCAGACCGGAGCGCGCCACGGCGAAGCGGTAACGCTGAACTTACTCGGGCAGACCCAGATGGACCTTCGCGACTTCAAGAGCGCAGCCGATCGATTCCAGGAAGGACTGGCGCTTGCCCGTGCCCTGGGGGATCGGCGGACGGAAGAGAGAATCCTGTACAACTCGGGCCATCTCGCGCTCCGTCAAGGCGATCTTCCACAAGCGCGAACTCAGTTCGAAGCGGCGCTGGCGGTGGCGGAAGGGCTGCGCTCCGGCGTGGCGCGCCAGGAACTTCGAGCGTCTTTCTTTTCCGCGGTTCAGGACACTTTCAAGTCGTACATCTGGACGTTGATGGCGCTCGATAAGGCGCGGCCCAACGAAGGATTCGATAGCCTGGCGCTGGAGGCCGCGGAGCGCGGGCGCGCCCGCAGTCTCCTGGAGATGCTCCGCGAAGCCCGCGTGGACATCCGGCGGGGCGTGGACGGCTCTCTGCGGGAACGGGAAAGTACGCTGCTCCGCCAGATCGACGACCGCGCGCAGCGCTCCATCCAGCTCGCCAGCTCGGGGCGCGATGCCAAGCAACTGGAAGCGCTTCGCCGGGAAATCTCGGAGCTCGAAAACGAGCACCAGCAAGTTCAGGCGGCGATTCGCAAAAGCAGCCCCGGCTACAGCGCGCTCATGCAGCCGCAACCGCTCGGCGTGGCCGCGATTCAAGGTGAGGTGCTGGATTCGGACACGCTGCTGCTGGAGTATTCTCTGGCTAAGACCCACAGTTTCCTCTGGGTGGTCGCGCCCGGGGCGCTTCACGGTTTCGCGCTCCCGGACCAAGACGAGATCGAGCCCGCCGCGCGGCGCTTTTACGCGGCGCTCACGGCGCGCAACCAGCGGCCGCCGGGTGAGACTGAAGAGGCGCGCCAGGCACGCCTCCGGAAGGCCGACGCGGAGGTCCCGGTGGCCGCGGCCGGGCTTGGCAAGATGATTCTGGAGCCGGCCGCGCCACTCCTGGCCGGGAAGAGACTGGTGGTGATCGCCGATGGCGCGCTGGAATACATCCCGTTCGAGGCGCTCGCCGACCCCTCAAAAACCGGTTACGTTCCACTGCTGATGGGCCACGAAATCGTGCGGGAGCCATCGGCATCCGTGCTGGCCGTCCTGCGGCGGGAGACCATCGGACGCAAGCCGGCCCCGAGGAGTGTTGCCGTCCTCGCCGACCCGGTATTCGATTCCGCCGATCCCCGCGTGACGGGACATAACCCATCCACACTCCCGAACGACCGCGCCCTGGAACGGGCCGCTATCGGCGCCGGCGCGCTCAACTCGAGCCTGCGGCTTCCGCGGCTTCCATTCACGCGGGATGAAGCCGCGGCGGTGCTCTCCTTGGCCCACGCCAAGGATGGGTGGAAAGCCTTGGACTTCGACGCCAGCCTCGACGCGGCCACCAGCCCCGAGTTACGCAATTATCGGATGGTTCACTTCGCGACCCACGGGTTGATCAGTCCGGATGATCCTTCGCTAAGTGGGCTGGTATTCAGCCTGGTGGATCGCCAGGGCGAGCCCGTTCGCGGATTTCTCCGGCTCCAGGACATCTACAATCTCGATTTGCCTTCAGAACTGGTGGTACTCAGTGCCTGCCAGACGGCTTTGGGAAAGGAATTGAAGGGAGAAGGAATTGTCGGGCTCACCCGTGGATTTATGTACGCGGGTTCCCGGCGCGTGGTGGCCAGCCTGTGGAAAGTGGACGACTTCGCCACCGCGGAACTCATGAAGCGGTTTTATGGAGGCATGTTGACCGGAGGACATCCCGCCGCGGCGGCGCTCCGCGACGCCAAGATTTCCCTGTTTCGGCAAAGGGCTTGGTCCTCGCCGTATTTCTGGGGGGCATTTATCGTCCAGGGCGAGTGGAGATGATTAAAGATTGACGTTGCGGCCGCGGAGGCCCGGTAACGAATTTGAAAATCGTTCACTGAAGAATTGAGGATCGCGTGCCAACAGATTCCGGGAGCGACGGCACACTGAATATCGGGGAGCCCAAGATTCAAATCCCGGTCGATGCCATTGCATGTCGCGCTTGGACGCTTGGCCGCTCGACGACCCCCTTAAAGGAGCTGCTTATGCGGATTTCTCGTGCTATCTCATCCTGGCCTATTGCTCTCGCCCTTGCGGCAATGCCCCTTCTGGCTCAAAACGCTGGGCCAGTGCAGCCGCGCATCACCCATGACATCGACGAAGCGCAACTCGTCACTCTCACCGGCAACACCCACCCGCTGGCGCGGGCGGAATATGACCAAGGAGCTGCCCCGCCGGACCTCCCGATGGAGCGTATGCTGCTGCTCTTGCGACGCAGCCCCGAGCAGGAAGCCTCCCTGCAGCAGCTTCTTGAGGAACAGCAAGACCCAGGCTCCGTTCACTATCGTCAGTGGCTGACACCGGAACAGTTTGGCGAGCAGTTCGGTCCCGCGCTTGAAGACACGGAGAAGATTACAGCTTGGCTGACGTCACAGGGGTTTCGGGTGGGTGGCGTTGCCAATGGCCGTAACGTTGTCGAGTTCTCCGGCACCGCCGCGCAAGTCGAGCGCGCGTTGCACACCGAGATCCACAGTTACCTGGTGAACGGCGAACAACACTGGGCGAATGCGCGGGACCCGCAAATTCCGGCGGCTCTCTCGCCGGTCGTCGCTGGAATTGTATCGCTCCACAATTTCGCCATGAAGGCCCTGCACCACAGCGCCGGCTCGTTTCGTAAAGCACCCGGCGGCGGCACGTGGTCGCCCGCCGGCCTCTCGCCGGAGTACTCGCTTTTTCCTGCCGGCAGCGGGCTGATAGAGGGACTGGTGGGGCCATACGATTTTGCCACCATCTACAACGTACTGCCGCTGTGGAATGCGGGCATCGACGGCACTGGGCAGAGCATTGCGGTGGCTGGCCGGAGCAACATCAACGTTCAGGATGTGCGCAACTTTCGCTCCGTATTCGGCCTCCCAGCCAAGGATCCCACAGTCGTAGTGAACGGTACCGACCCAGGCACGGCCGTCGTTGACGATGAGATGGAAAACGTCGGCGACGTCGAATGGGCCGGCGCCATCGCTAAGGCCGCAACCATCTACCTGGTGGTTTCGAAGTCGACATCGGCTTCCGATGGCGCCGATCTGTCGGCAGTGTACGCCATCAACAATAAGTTGGCTGGTACCAAGCCGGCTCCGGTGTTGAGTTTCAGTTACGGAAACTGTGAGCTGCTGATGACGACGGCGCACAATCAGTTTTACAACGGCAACTGGGAGCAGGCCGCGGCGGAAGGGATCACCGTGGTGGTTGCCTCCGGGGATAACGGTTCGGCGGCCTGCGATGTGAACGACAGCGCCGCTCTGTTTGGCCTGGCGGTAAGCGGCGCCGCTTCGACTCCTTATAACGTTGCCGTTGGCGGCACCGATTTCAGCGACTTGTCCAGCATGAATCAAGCCCAGTATTGGAACTCCGGCAACGCTCCGGGCACGCTCGAATCGGCCAAATCGTATATTCCCGAGATGACCTGGAACGACAGTTGCGCCAGCCCCGAACTGATTGCGTTTTTTGGGGCGTCGCCGGGAAGTTCCAGCGGGGAAGCCTTTTGCAACAACAGTTCCCTGATGAAGCAGTTGGCCTTGGTCGACGTTACCGCCGGCGGCGGTGGGGCAAGCGGCTTGTATGCCAAACCCTCCTGGCAGAGCGGTGTATTTGGAATCCCCGCGGATGGCAGCCGTGACGTCCCCGACGTATCGCTGTTTGCCGGCGATGGCATATGGCTGCATTCTTACCCGCTGTGCCAGGCGGACAACGGAGGCCCGTGCAGCGAATCTAATGGAGTCAACGGGCTGGTCGTCATGACCGTTGGAGGCACCTCCGTTGGCACACCCGCATTCGCCGGCATTATCGCGCTGGTCAACCAGAAGATCGGCTCACCACAGGGGTTGGCAAATCCCGTGCTTTACCAGCTTGCTTCATCCGAATACGGCGGCTCGAACAGCCCGAACATGACCAACCTGCGGGCGTGTAACGCGTCTACGCCGCCGGCATCGGGCAATTCCTGCTTGTTCTACGATGTGACCGCGGGCAACAACGACGTCCCTTGCCTGAACGGTCTGCTGAACTGTTATGTCGGTAACCCGTCCGACACCTATGGGCTAGTTTCGACATCCAGCAGTTCTCTGGTTCCGGCTTACGCCGCCGGCACTGGCTATGACCTCGCCACCGGCCTCGGCTCCCTCAACGTTGCGAACCTGGTCGACAACTGGCCGCCTCCGCCTCCGCCTGCCCTGAGTGTCGCCAAAGCCCACTTAGGGAACTTCACCGAAGGGCAGACAAATGCCACCTACACCGTGACGGTATCCAACGGCGCCTCGGCGGGGCCGACCAGTGGAACTGTCACGGTTACCGAGAACCCGCCCACCGGCCTTACCGTCGTTTCGATGACTGGTTCCGAATGGAGTTGCACGGGCAGCACGTGCACTCGCAGTGATGTTCTTTACGGCGGTTCCAGCTACCCGGCGATCACGGTCACGGTGAACGTGGCGCCGAACGCACCATCGCAGGTGACCAACCAGGTAACCGTCTCGGGCGGAAACTCGAAATCGGGCACGGCCACCGATCTCACCAACATCGTTCTGCCGTCCGCCCTGAGCGTCGGCAAATCCCACCCGGGGAACTTCGCCCAGGGGCAGACAAATGCCGCATACACCGTGACGGTTTCCAATGGCGCTTCGGCAGCGCCGACCAATGGAGTGGTTACGATCAGCGAGACCGTTCCTACGGGGTTGACGCTAGTGTCGATGGCGGGCACCGGATGGACCTGTCCGGCCAGTTCCTGCACGCGGAGCGACGCACTGCCAGCGGGCGCAAGCTACCCGCCGATCGCGGTGATTGTGAACGTGGCCCCCAACGCGCCTGCGCAGGTCACCAACCAGGTAACCGTCTCGGGCGGCGGCTCCGTCTCAGCCACGGCCAGCGATGTCACCATCGTCGTACCGAGGATCCCCACGGCCACGGCGGCGACCGCCAGCCCCAATAGCATACTCACGACCGCATCCACGATCTTGACCGCGGTTGTAACGCCCGCTAGCGGCGGCGGCACGCCAACTGGCACCGTTACCTTCACTCTGGGCAGCACGGTTCTGGGCTCGGCAACGCTGACGGTAAGCGGAGGAACTGCGCAGGCGACCCTGCTCGTTCAGGGGAGCCAGCTTGCCGTGGGCGCCAACAGCATAACCGCGAACTACGGCGGAGACGCCAACTACTCCCCCTCGGCGGCGTCGGTGAGCGTCACGGTCACGCTCCCAGGCCCCATCTCCAAGACTCACAACGGAAACTTCACCCAAGGCCAGATGGGAGCCACCTACGTGGTTACGGTCGCGCTCTCGGCTTCCGTCCCGGGGACCTTCGGAGGTGGAGGCATCACCGTTACGGAATACATACCTACCGGCCTGACGCTGGTTTCCATGGCTGGCTCCGGCTGGAGTTGTGCGAACCCCACGTGCAAGCGCAGCGATCTTCTTGGCTCCAGCTCCAGCTACCCGCCGATCACGGTGACAGTGAACGTGGCGTCCAACGCGCCCTCGCAAGTTACCAACCAGGTGACCGTCTCCGGCGGCAATTCCAGCTCGCCGGTTACGGCCAGCGATGTCACTCAGATCGTGTCACTCCAGCCCACCGCCACGGCGGTGGTGGCCAAGCCGAATCCTATTTCCACCAGCGGATCCACAACCTTAACTGCAACCGTAACCGCGGCCGGCGGCAGCGGCACGCCAACTGGCGCCGTTACCTTCACTCTGGGCAGCACGGTTCTAGGCTCGGGAACGTTGAGCGGAAGCGGGGGCACGGCCCAGGCCACCTCGCCCCCCGTCAGCGGAGGCAGCCCGCTTACCATAGGCGACAACATCATAACCGCGTCCTATGGCGGGGACGCCAACCACCTCGGCTCGTCGGGTTCGGTTACCGTCACGGTCACCTCCGGCCCCTATATCACCAACGTGGAAAACGGCGCCAGCTTTCAGGCCGGTTTTGGGTCCGCTACCTGGGTTTCCATCGTTGGCACCAACCTTTCCCAGACCACCAGGCTGTGGCAAGGCAGCGATTTCGTAGGCAGTTCGCTGCCCACTTCCTTGAGCGGGGTATCGGTCACCATCGACGGCCTGCCCGCTTACGTCGAGTACATCAGCCCCACGCAAATCAACGTACTGGCGCCGGACGATGCGGCGGTCGGCGCGGTCCAGGTCCAGGTGACCGACTCACAGGTTACGAGCAATAGCTTTACCGCGCAGAAACAGCAATTCTCGCCGGCGTTCTTCACTTTTGCCGGCAGCTACGTAGCGGCGCAGCATGCGGACTACAGTTTGGTCGGCAAGCCCGGCCTCATCGCCGGCGTGACCAGCACGCCGGCCGCGCCTGGCGAAACCGTGCTGATCTGGGCAACCGGATTCGGCCCCACCAACCCGCCGCTACCCACCGGCCAACTGGTCGCCGCACCGGCCGCTCCGGCAAATTCCGTCACATTCACCATCGGGGGCGTGACGGCGCCCGTGGCCTATTCCGGTCTGGTTGGGTCGGGGCTTTACCAGTTTAATGTGACGGTGCCGAACGTTCCGAACGGGGATGCGGCCGTGGTGGCTCAGGTCGGAGGAGTTCAAACCCAAACGGGGGCCTTAATCGCCGTCCAGAGTCCCCTTTCCACTCCGCCGGCTCCCCAGATCACATCCCTGACTCCTGCCAGCGGGCCGCGGGGCGGACCCGTGTCCCTGGTGATTGGCGGCAGCAACCTCTCCAGTGTGACGGCGGTGCAGTTCTCCCCGTCTACCGGCATCACTGTGAGCAACGTAAATGCCACCGCATCGCAGGTCACCGCCACGGTAAACATCGCCGCCGGCGCGCCCACCGGGCAGGTAAGTGTTTCGGTCTCGGTCTGGACCTCGGCCGGCATTTCCAACGCGCTGGTCTTTACGATCCTGGCTCCGGGGCCCCAGATCACATCCCTGAGTCCGGCCAGCGGGTCGCCGGGAAGTACCGTGTCTCTCTCGATTGCCGGCAGCAACCTCTCCGGCGTGACGGCCGTGCAGTTCTCCCCGTCTACCGGAATCACTGCGAGCAACGTGAATGCCACCGCATCGCAGGTCACTGCCACG
>Ga0326728_10008160_pt1 | contig 26253 bp, 11 predicted proteins | sample MB3enrmetagenome_FD_207602 | JGI IMG/M metagenome (GOLD analysis project Ga0326728, IMG submission 207602) | Lab enriched peat soil microbial communities from McLean, Ithaca, NY, United States - MB31MN | ecosystem: Environmental > Terrestrial > Soil > Wetlands > Peat | place: USA: New York... | reverse complement strand
CGTCAAACCAGCCGAATCGTGGTGTCGCCTACTGGACCGACGGCAGGGACGAACGCATCCTGGCCGGCGTGATGAACTACCTTTATTGCCTCGACGCCAAGACTGGTAAACCGATCCCGAGCTTCGGCGAGAGCGGGCGCATCGACCTCCGCAAAGGTTTGCGCGAGCCATGGGAACAACAGTCCATCGCGCTCACCACGCCGGGCAGCATTTACAAAGACCTCATCATCGTCAGCGGCCGCGATCCTGAGACCCATCCTGCGCCTCCTGGCGACGTTCGCGCCTTCGACGTGCATACGGGCGCGCTGCGCTGGGTATTCCATACCATCCCTCGCCCCGGCGAGCCGGGATACGAAACCTGGCCGCCCGACGCATGGAAGACAGCCGGCGCCGCGAACAACTGGGCCGGCATGACCGTCGACACGAAGCGCGGCATCGTCTACGCACCCACAGGCTCAGCCGTCATGGACTTCTATGGCGGCGACCGGATTGGGGACGATCTCTACGCGAACACGATCCTCGCTCTTGATGCCGAGACGGGAAAACTCCTCTGGCATTTCCAGGGCGTCCATCACGACATTTGGGATCGCGACTTTCCGGCCGCACCCGCTCTCTACACCGTGGAGAAGAACGGCCGGTCGATTCCCGCGCTCGCGCAGATCACAAAACAGGCTTACGTCTATCTTTTTAACCGCGTCACCGGCAAGCCGCTCTTTCCGATCGAGGAGCGTCCGTTTCCGGCCAGCACTGTTCCAGGCGAAAAGACTTCGCCCACGCAGCCGGTGCCAACCACTCCAGCTCCCTTTGGCCGCCAGCAACTGACCGCGGACATGCTGACCAACCGCACCCCCGAGGCGCACGCGTGGGCTGTGAACGAGTTCAGCAAGCTGCGCAGCAACGGCCAGTTCTACCCCTTCGCAGTCGGCCAGCAGACAGTGATCTTCCCCGGCTTCGATGGCGGCGGAGAATGGAACGGCCCGGCACTCGATCCGGCGAGCGGCACGCTCTTCGTGGGTTCGACTGAAATGGCGTGGCTTGGTGGACTCGATGAAGTGACGTCCGGCGGCAGCGCAGGCGAGCGGATCTACCGCCAACAATGCTCCATTTGCCACGGCGCCAACCGCGCGGGCTCGCCGCCCACCTTTCCTTCGCTCGTCGATGTGGAAAAGCGTGTCGGCGCAGAGAAAATCACAGACAACATTCACAACGGCACCGGCCGCATGCCGTCCTTCCCCAATCTTGACGATGCACAGATTGCCGCACTCCTTGACTATCTCCGATCTCCTGTCGCCAGCACCGCTGATATGGCCGCACCGCCAGCCGCCCGCCTTGAAGGCACAGACACGGCTGGGGCACAGGTCTACGCCGTACGCTGCGCCGACTGCCACGGAGATCACCTGCAAGGCAGTCGCAAACATTTTCCGATGCTCATCGGCGTCGCGACCCGCTTGAATGAAGCCCAGGTGCGCGCGCTCATCCACGACGGGAAGGGAAAAATGCCGGCCATGGACGACATTCCGGATGCCGACGTCGCCGCACTTCTCCGCTTCCTCGGCATCGGCGCCGTCACTCCCGCAACTTCTGCTGCGCCCGAATATACCTTTACCGGCTATCGCAAGTTCCTTGATCCCGACGGTTACCCAGCGATCGCACCGCCGTGGGGCACGCTCAACGCCATCGATCTCAAAACCGGAAAGTATCTTTGGAAGATTCCACTCGGCGAATACCCCGAGCTGGCAGCCAAGGGTATGGAAAACACAGGCTCCGAGATGTACGGCGGTCCCATTGTTACCGCGGGCGGCGTGCTCTTCATTGGCGCAACCGTCTACGACCGCAAATTCCGCGCCTTCGACACGCGCAGCGGCAATCTGCTCTGGGAGACTGTTTTGCCGTTTGCCGGAATCGCCACCCCGTCTACTTATATGGTCGACGGCAGGCAATATGTAGTCATCGCTGCAAGCGGCGGCCGCGATCCGAAAGGCCCGGTCGGGGGCGAGTACGTGGCATTTGCGCTGCCGCGCTGAGACGTTCAAAGATCATTCATTTCGTGAGAGGCGCATCACACTTTTTCGGATTCTGTCCGGCTTGCCGGTGCGGTCGGAATTCGATGACCTTTGTGGGCGGATCGAAAGTTGCGATGCCCAGAGCGTGAAGAGGGGCTATGGGCCGGGTACGGTGTCAGAGGCTTCGGCGGAGCGCGCGCTTTCGCGGCCCTGCTGATCGATCGCGGTGACGGCGTAAATGTAGGTATTGCCGGGCTGAACGTTGGGGTCATGATAGCCGGGACCCACGACGGGTTGCGCGGGAGAGATGCGCTGCCAGATAGCGCGTGCGTCGGAACCACGACGATAGACGATGTAGCCAGCGAGATCGGCCTCAGTGCCGGGCAGCCAACTGAGATCGATGGCGGGTCCGGAACTGTTTTCGCCCGCTGTGGCGACTGCGGCGAGACCTTTGGGCGCGCTGGGAGGAAAGATGTTGATGGCGTCGATGCGCAAAGGAGGGGAGAGCGGTCCGGCCAGCTCGAGAATTGAGCCGCCGACAGTGATGCGGGCGACACGCTGGGCACGATAGTCGTACGTTTCGCCGAAGCGGATGCCGGTGTCAAGAGCGCGATCGGAGTGAACAGCGGGTTCGACAAGAAGGCTTTGCTCGAGAGGCTCGGCAGGTTCAGCCAACGGTCCTTGATCCGATTTCTTTACTGGGGGCGAGAGGAGCCGGCGGACAAGGCGAATGGCGACGGGTGATGATTCGGATGGAGCAGGCGCCCAGCGCAGGAGTACGCCGTCTTTTCGCATCTCCGCGGTCAGATCTTCGATTGCGGGAGGGGCTTGGCCGGCCAGGATCTCAGCGCTGTTCGAGAGCCCGGCGGAGCGGCCCTTGCGATTGACGAGTTCGATCAAGTACGTGATCACGCGCGGAGGGCCGGCGGCGAGTGGCGCAGGCAGAGTGTCAGTAAAAGTGGCGCCGGCTCCGGGCGTGAGCGATAGTGTGGCGGCGATTGAGCAGGTCGATGCGATAGTCTCATTGCGGCAAATGCGGACGGCGATGTTGCCCTTGAGCAGGACTTTGTCGGTGGTCTTTGTGGGCATGGTCCAAGAGAGCGCGACCTGGGGGCCGGTGCGGACAGCGGAGAGATCGCTGACGGGAATTGGAAGGTTGAGAGAGGGCGGCAGAGGGGCGCCAGGCATTCCGCAGCCGGCGAGGGCGGCGAAGGAGGTGAGGGCAGCAAACAGAATCACGATCCGTGTATCCCTCCCAGGTCCCCAAGTGCGAGGGAACTCCACCCCACGGACGTGGACCTGTCCGTGGGGACCCCGAACCTGGGGCACCCCGCGCAGATTTCTTACCCATTGCATGGCGCTTTCAGTCTAAAGGAGCGACTGGGCCACGCGGGCAAAAGGGTCACTGGATTGGTGCTCAAAGCGGAATCCGATTGACTGAGCAATGAAGGCTTGGGAAGATTGGGTGTCTGGCAGGCCACTATATATATGATGCGGAACCGGCGCGGTGGCAGGATCGCTGGACTGAAGCGGCGAACCCAGCGGTGAGCCGTTGGTCGAGGTAAACCCGCCGAGGCCAGGTAAGCGCGGGAACGATGGAAAGAAAAGGAGACCAGTGACCTTTTTTCGGGATTATCTACGGGAAAACAAAGTTCTGCACGACCCCAGATTCGACGAAACCGACGAGGATTTCCTGGTGCAGGCTCTGTTGCAGGCGCGGATGAACCGATCGAGGGGCAATATCGTGATCAAGGCCGGGTATTTCGGCAAAAAGGATCTGGAACGGGAACTGAAGACATCGAAAGCCCAGGAAGCCTTGCACTTCGTGGCGGGGTTTCTTGGTTACACAGTGAAGACACCGATCCCGTATGGGCGAGAGATTGAAAGATTCAAGGCGTATTTCACGCCGGGGTTTTCCAGCAACAATTCGAAACACGAGCAACTGCGGCGGGGCCTGCGCGAGAGCTACTTTAACGCAACTCTGGAGAGCCTGGAAACGACCGAGACGCTGGACGCGCTATTCGATATGGCCGAACTGAAAAAGACGCCGGGATCATAGGATGGCGCTTTCGGTGATTCGCGTTGATATTTGCGACGAGCGGCGCGGATCAGAGCTTGCGCAGGTTGGCGAACTTCTCCATCAGCTTCTTCATTCCGTGGTGAGCGAAGAGCACGGTGAGTTTGGCGTCTTCGCCGTCGCCTTCGCGCTGGAGCACGGTTCCTTCACCATATTTTGAGTGCATCACACGCTGACCTTTTCTGAGGCCAGATGCGCCATTGGTGGCGGGAATGTCCATCTTAGGACGTGCGAAGGAGCCGGTGCGGGCTGTGCCGGGTTTTCCAGCAAAGAAGCGCGCGATATTGTCGATGCTGTGCTCGGGCACTCCCGGCTGCGTTCGCACGCTTTTATCCTTTGGCGCTCGCGCGCTTTGATCTCTTGGAGTTGAGCCGAGGCGAGAAGAGAACGATGGTGCGGCGTGGGGCACTTCCTGGCTCTCATCTTCGTAGTTGAAGTGCGCGGGTTCGGAGCCGGTGCGCTGGTGACTTCGGCCCGACCCGTATGCGGACGAGTAGGCGGGAGTGGACCAGGCTTGACTCCTGCTGCCGAGATTTTCGATGAGCTGTGGAGGAACTTCTTCAAGGAAGCGCGAAGGGACGCTGGCCTCGGGTACATCGGCGCCGTAGCGGCGGCGATAGTGGGCGCGAGTGAGGATGAGCGTGTTCATGGCGCGCGTCATGCCGACATAGCAGAGGCGGCGTTCTTCCTCAAGCTCTTCGGGACTGGAGAGCGTGCGCGAATGCGGGAAGAGGCCTTCTTCAAGGCCGGCGAGGAAGACGAGCGGAAACTCGAGGCCCTTGGCGGCGTGGAGAGTCATGAGCGTGACGCGGGAGTTGGGGTCGAACTGGTCGGTGTCAGAGGCGAGAGCGGCGTGGTCGAGGAATTCGGCGAGAGTTTCGCCACGCTCCTCGGCGTCGTGCGCGGCGTTGGCCAGCTCCTTGAGATTTTCGATGCGGCTGAAGGCTTCGGGCGTGCCCTCGGTTTCGAGGGCTTTGATGTAGCCGGAGCGGTCAATGATGAAACGGATGAGCTCGGGGAGCGTGGCGGAGTCGCCGGGAGAACGGAAGCCGGGGTTTTCGCTTTCCTCCGATCGCGTTTCGGGCTGTTCTGTTTTTCGGCTGGACTCGAAGTGACTGGCATCGAGAAGATGCATCTGATCCTGATCGCCACCGATCTGATTGTCTGACGCTGGCATTTCAGCGTCGGTGGCGGACGCGCCGAATCCAAAGCCAGTGTCTGCTTCGTCCGCATGGGACTCGGCAACATCGGCGGCGAGCTTGCCGGCGAAGTCGGGATCCATCATGGCCTGCGCGTCGAGAATGAGCTGGCGGAAGGATTCGAGAGCCGTGAGAGCGCGGGTCGGGATGAGGCGGTTGGCGATGGCCGCGGCGGATGCGTCCCACGTGGAGCGGTTGATTTCAAGAGCCAGGCGCTCGATGGTTTCAAGGGTGGTTTTGCCAATGCCACGAGCCGGCGTGTTGATGACGCGCTGAAGAGCCATCGAGTCGTGGGGATTGCGGATGAGGCGCAGGTAGGCGAGCAAATCCTTGATCTCGGCGCGCTCGTAAAAGCTGAAGCCACCGACCATGGTGTAGCTGATGTTGTAACGGCGCAGGGCCTCTTCAACGAGACGCGACTGCGAGTTGGTGCGATACAGCACGGCTGCCCCTCCGGGGTTTGGCGTTTCGGAGGAGTTTTGCGCTCGAAGGAAGGCCTGAATCTTGTCGGCGATGAAGAGGGCTTCGTTTTCGCCGTCGGGCGCTTCGTAGTAGCCGATGAGCGAGCCGCCCTGGCGCTCAGTCCAGAGCTTCTTGCCTTTGCGGCGAATGTTATTGGCGACGACGGCGCCGGCGGCTTCCAAAATAATCTGTGTTGACCGGTAGTTTTGCTCGAGCCGTACGATGCGGGCGTTGGGAAAATCCTGCTCGAATTCGAGGATGTTGCGAATGTCGGCGCCGCGCCAGGAATAGATGCTCTGATCCTCGTCGCCGACCGCGCAAACATTTTTGTGCTCGCCGGCGAGAAGCTTCATCAGCTCGTATTGCGGGCGATTGGTGTCCTGATACTCGTCGACCAATACATATTGATAGCGGCGCTGGTAGCGCTCGCGGACTTCGCCGGAGGATTTGAGGAGGCGGACGGCCTCGAGGAGCAGGTCGTCGAAGTCCATTGCGTTGTTCTTGCGCAGCTCGGCCTGGTAGGCCTGAAAGATGTGTGCAACCCGTTCGCTCGTCGGATCCTTTGAACCAAGGAAAAAATCCTGCGGATCGACCATGTGATTTTTGGCCCAGGAGATGCGGCTCTGCACGGTGCGCGGGGTGAGCTGCTTGGTGTCGAGGCCCATGCGCTTCATGATCTGCTTGACCAGCGCCGACTGATCGTTCTCATCGAAAATTGTGAACGAACGCGTGAGGCCCTTCCACCCCACGGACGTGGACCTGTCCGTGGGGACCCCGGAGCCCTGGCCGTTGATTTTCAGAGCCTCGACGTCGCGGCGGAGGATGCGCACGCAGAAGGAATGGAAAGTTGCGATGAGAGGCTTGGCGAGCGAGGAGTGGCCGAGCAACTCGTTGACGCGCTCGGCCATTTCGCCGGCGGCCTTGTTGGTGAAAGTGACGGCCAGGATCGAGTCAGGCGCGACGTTCTTTTCCTGGATGAGCCAGGCGATGCGATGGGTGATGACGCGGGTTTTCCCGGAGCCGGCGCCTGCGAGGATGAGCAGGGGACCTTCGGCGGCCTCGACAGCGGCACGTTGTTCGGGATTGAGATCGGCGAGAAGCGGGTGCAAAGCGTGAATTCCTGGGGGGACAAGGGTCCTGAGTCTAGTTTAGCGTGATGCCGGAGATCAGAGATGAGAGAGTAGAGAGCAAACAATCCGCGAGAACTCGGATAAATCTGGACGACAATAACTGGCCGCGTAGCCGGCTACGGTTATCCCGTCCGAAGGAGGCAAATGGGAAACGCGACGTGTCAGTCGGTGACCCAGTGTCCAATGCAGCCTATCAGTTTTTTCGTGCTCTACTGGTTGGTGCCGGAATTCAAGGGAGAAGCTATGGTAGACACATCGAGATCGGGCGGTACTGTTTCGATTGTTCTTCGCGAGCTGTGCCGGTTTGCCCTCTATTTCGCTGTCGCCGCGGCGGCATTCAGTGGCTACTACCAGAAGTGGCATTTTGCCGAGGCCGACGTGCCGGGAGACCACAGCCGTGCTTACCCTGAGGACATTTTCGATGGCACGGCATACCGCCCTTACATCTACAGGCAGTTGCTCCCTGATTTGGCGAGCTTCGCTGACCGCATGGCATCCCCTGCCTTGAAACAGCGATTCTATGAACTGGAAACCGATCATGACGATCCGCTTATCTACGCCATTTCCGGCTCACCCACTGTCCTGAACCAGAGATATACGTTTCGGTACCTGGCCTTATACCTATTTACCTTTCTAGGCGCGTTGGCCGCTGTTTATTCCATGTTCTTGTTGTGTGGCGAACTCGAAATCGGGGCGGCGGGAGCCAATTTCGCGCCGGTGGTCATGATGCTGCTCCTTCCTTATGTAATGAGCGAGGGAGGTTATTATTACGACTTTCCCGAACTGGCGTTTATGGCTCTATCGTCGTTCGTGATTCTGCGCTTTCGCTGGTGGTGGGCCATCCCTATTGTGGCTCTGGGTGAGTGGAACAAAGAATCCTTTCTCTTTTTTGTCTTCACTCTTTACCCGTTCCTTCGCAGCAGGAATTCTCGGGCCAAGAGCTGGTCAGCGATGGGAGCCATGTGCCTGGTTTGCGGGGCCGTGTACATTCGCTTCCGCGCGGAGTTTGCTCATAATCCGGGAGGAACGGTGGAGGTTTGGTGGCTCGAACAGCTCAGATCGCTGATCCACCCGGCACACTTCCTGTTTGCCTGGGAAGAGACTTATGGGATTCCAGCACCAAAGATCTACACTCTGTTTCCCATTGCTCTGTTGCTGTGGGCTTGCTGGCAAGGCTGGCGATATCTGCCGTTATTGCTCCGACGCCATGCCAAGATTGCGATGGCTGTCAACCTTCCTCTGTATTTTATTCTTGCGTTTCCCGGTGAGCTCCGCGACCTGAGCATTCTGTACGTCTCGTTCCTTGTCATAGTGGCTTGCCTAATCGATGCATGGAGCGGCACGCGGACGGCTCGCGAGTGCGGCTAGCGTGTTCCAGGCTGTACCAATGAATTCAATTCGCCTGGAGGCGCTAGGTAAAGGCGCCGAAATTCAGAAGGCTGTCATCTAGATCTTGATATTGCTGACAGCTGGAAGGTGTCCCTTTGGCGGGCCGTTTGCATTCTGAAAGCTAATTCGCTACCATAAATAGATACGCGCAGGGGAAGCCCTGCGCAGTCAATAGCACCACGGCTTTTGGGTCCTAGGTGCTGGCCGCACGGGCAGGGTTTTGGATTGCTGTCGTGGCCAGACACGAAGCGGATTCCCGCAAAAGGCGGGCTGGCAAAAGCGGTGGGAGACGAGGGAAGCATGGCAACTGGCAAGAATATTGCGAAGGCGCGCGCCGCTGTGAACAAGCCGGCGTATCCGCTGCCTGAAGCAGTGAATCTCCTGAAGCAAGTGAAATATGCAAAGTTCGACGAGACCGTCGATCTGACGATGCGTCTGGGCGTGGACACGCGCCATGCGGACCAGATGGTTCGCGGAACTGTGGTGCTGCCGCACGGGCTGGGCAAGACCAAAACGGTCGCGGTGATCGCGACCGGCGACCGGCAGAAGGAAGCGACCGAAGCGGGCGCGGACTTTGTGGGCGGCGAAGAGATGGTGGAGAAGATCCAGAAAGAAAACTGGACCGCCTTCGATGCGCTGATCGCGACGCCGGACATGATGAAGGTTGTGGGCCGGCTGGGCAAGGTGCTGGGACCGAAAGGGCTGATGCCGAATCCCAAAACCGGAACCGTGACCATGGATGTAGGCGCGGCGGTGAAAGAGATCAAGGCCGGCAAGGTGGAGTTTCGCGCCGACAAGACGAGCCTGGTGCACGTGCCGGTGGGCAAGCTGAGTTTCGAGCCGCAAAAGCTGATCGACAATGCGACCACGGTGATTACTTCGATCGTGCGGGCGAAGCCTTCGGCGGCGAAGGGCAGATACATCAAGAGCGTCACGTTAAGCTCGACCATGGGACCGGGCGTTCCGCTGGATTCGGCTGTGGCGGACGCGGCGGTCAAGAAGTAAGAGCGGGGAGTAGAACGATGGCAATTTCGAAAGCGAAAAAAGCGGAGAAGGTGAAAGTGCTGGCCACGGAGCTGGCCGGATCAACCACCGCGATTGTGGGCACGTTCAGCAAGCTGACCGTAGCCAAGGATTACGAGCTGCGCAAGGTGATTCGCGAAGCGGGCGGCAAATACCGCGTGGTGAAGAACAAGCTGGCCGCGATTTCGGGTTCTGGCACTCAGGTTGAAGAGGCGCTGAAGGGTTTAAAGGGCGTGAACTCGGTGGCGTTTACCGCGGGCGACCCGGTGGCCCTGGCCAATGTTTTTGCCAAGTGGGCAGGCGAGAACGCGACGGAGTTCCACTTCAAGCTGGGCATCGTGGACGGCAAGCTGCTGAGCGTGGACGACGTGAAGGCGCTGGCGACGATGCCGGGCAAAGAAGAGATCTTCTCGAAGCTGCTCTTCCTTATGAATGCGCCGGCACAACGGCTGGCGACGGTGATCAATGCCACGGGCCGCGATTTGGCGGTGGTGATTGGCCAGGGAGTGGAGAAAGAGAAGTTTGCTGGCGCGGCATAGCCGCGCGAGCCGTTAGCTATTAGCTTTTAGCTTGTCCTGAGTGAGGTTGAGGTTGTGCGCTTCTCCAAGGGGCAAGCCAAGAGGCTAACAGCTAAGAGCTGGTTTTCAAGGGTTTTGGCTGTTGGCGAGTAAGGGAGTGCGCATGTCTGGCGCAACGGAAACTCTCGAGTTTGCCGGGCGGCCGGGGAAAGACGAATTCAGACGAATTTTGATTGGAGAGAAAAATGGCGGATATCGCGCAGTTGGAAGAGCAAATCGTAAGCCTGAGCCTGCTGGAAGCGGCGGCCCTGGTAAAGAAGCTGGAAGAGCGGCTTGGCGTTTCGGCGGCGGCAGCGGCACCGGTGATGGTTGCCGGCGGCGCGGCGGCGGGCGGAGCAGCTCCGGCGGCTGAGGAGAAGACCGAATTTCAGGTCATCCTGAAGGATGCCGGCGCCAATAAGATCAACACCATCAAGGCAGTACGCGAAGTCACTTCGCTCGGCCTGAAGGAAGCCAAGGACTTGGTGGATGGCGCTCCGAAGGCCATCAAGGAGAACGCGACCAAGGACGAGGCCGAGGCCATCCGGAAGAAGTTCGAGGGTGTGGCGACGGTCGAAGTTAAGTAATGGGTCAAGTAAACAGGCCGAAGTCAATGGAACGGCATGGGACTTGCATGCGTCGCCGGGACGCGCTAGGATAGAGGGTGCGCGTCTTGGCGATTTCGCTTAGAGTACTTGCGAAATCTTCAGGCAGCGCAAAGTGCGGGGCGTGGTGGTCACGCAGGCATCCGCGGATCAGAGCAGCGATCGATGCAGGCGGATGTTTCGAGTCAAGTTCTTTTGAGTCAGCGGTTTTCCCAAGGTCAGGCGGGGCAGCCGTTGACGGTGGTCGGGCAGCGGGTGATTCGCGGCGGAAGCGGATTTTGCGATCGGCGAGGACAATGGAAGAAAATTCGATTGGGAGCACAGGCGAACAGCTGCGCTCGTGAGGCATTGCGTCCTTGCGGGCCTTTCGTGTCTCCCGGTGTGCGGCGGAGGGAATTTTTCAAACTCCGTCAGCCATACGCGCACAACTTCCCTTTACGGTTTCTCCCGTAATTCCGGGTTCAGCCGTTGTGCTCGCATCTTCCAATTGTGCGCAGTCTAGCGCACCTGCCCGAAGCGCGCAACAGCGACCACGCGTTTTTTGACCTAGCTCTCACAGAACCCGCCTGATCCGGGTTCTTTCCGGCGACCGGAATCGATTTCCGGGCTGCCGGCAACTGAAGGGTAGGCAATCATTGCCTGCTCTCACGCACTTTCGGCAACTTACGGAATAACGGAACCATACGGGCGCCCACGAGACTCAGGCGCCCGGCCGGCCGAGCCACGAACGGGTGGCGGCGCCGGAACGACGAGGCTCAGGAGTGATCATGCCCAACGAGAAGCGCGCGATTCGCAGCCGGCTCGATTTTTCAAAGATTCCAACTGCCACCCAGATTCCCAACCTGATCGAAGTGCAGCGCCGCAGCTATGAGCGGTTCCTGCAGATGGACAAATTGCCGAACGAGCGCGACGACAGCGGCTTGCAGTCGGTGTTTGTGTCAGTTTTTCCGATCATGGATTTCCGCGGCATCTCGCAACTGGATTTCGTCGACTTCTCGATCGGCAACTGGGAGTGCAAGTGCGGCCACTTGAAGGGGCTGCACCACCTGCGCACGGCGTGCGTGCATTGCGGCGCGATGGTGATTACGGATCCCTTCATGTCCAGCGACGTGCTTTGCCAGAAGTGCGGCACCTATAACAAGAACACGCCGGACTTCTGCAACAAATGCGGCGACCCCGTAAGCCTGCAGTTGAAGTACGACCAGCAGGAGTGCGAGGAGCGGGGCATGACGTTCTCAGCGCCATTGAAGGTGACGGTGCGCCTGACCATTTACGACAAAGACGCCGAGACGGGCAACAAGACCATCCGCGACATTAAGGAACAGGAAGTGTTCTTCGGCGACATTCCGCTGATGACGCCGAATGGAACGTTCATTGTGAACGGCACGGAGCGCGTGATCGTTTCGCAGTTGCACCGGTCCCCCGGCGTGTTTTTTGAGACCGCCAACAACCGGACGTATTTCCTGGGCAAGATCATTCCCTATCGCGGATCGTGGGTGGAGTTCGAATACGACCAGAAGAACACGCTTTATGTGCGCATCGATCGCAAGCGCAAGTTCCTGGGAACGATCTTCCTGCGCGCGCTGGGGCTGCGCTCGGACGAAGAGATTCTGAAGACTTTCTACACGGTCGACCGGATTCACAAGAGCGACGGGAAACTGATGTGGGAAGTGCAGCAGGACGCGACCAAGGGCACGCACCTTGTGGGCGCCAAGCCGGCGCACGCCATCAAGCACGGCAGCGAGGAGATTGCACACGCAGGGCGCAAGATCACCCCGCATGCGCTGAAGGCGCTGCGCGCCGGGAACATCCAGAATGTGGAAGTGGAAGCGGCGGAGCTGGACGGCGCGCTGACGGCCTCCGACGTGGTGGATACGAACACTGGCGAAGTGATTGTCGAGGCCAACGTTGAGTTGACGGCCGACCGGCTGCACAAGGTGATGGCATCGGGCGCGTCGAGCTTCGAAGTGTTCTTCCCGGACCGCGACGACGTGGGCAACATTATTTCGAACACCCTGAAGCGCGACTCGGTGCACAAGCCGGAAGAGGCGCTGATCGAGATCTATCGCAAATTGCGGCCAGGTGATCCGCCGACTCTGGATACTGCGACGGCGCTGTTCGAGGGCATGTTCTTCGATCCGCGCAAGTACGATTTCTCGCGCGTAGGCCGGCTGAAGTTCAACATCAAGCTTTACGAGAACCAGGACGCTACCCAGCTCGATCACCGGACGCTGACGGCGGAGGACTTCTACGCGACCATCCGCTACCTGCTCAAGCTGCGCAAGAACATCGGCATGGTGGACGACATCGATCACCTGGGCAACCGCCGCGTGCGCGCAGTGGGCGAGCTGATGGAGAACCAGTTCCGCATCGGCCTGGTGCGCATGGAGCGCGCCATTAAGGAAAAGATGAGCGTGTATCAGGAACTGAACACGGCAATGCCGCACGACCTGATCAACGCCAAACCGGTGATGGCCGCGATCCGCGAGTTCTTCGGCTCGTCGCAATTGTCGCAGTTCATGGACCAAACCAATCCGCTGTCGGAGATCACGCACAAGCGGCGTCTTTCGGCGCTTGGGCCGGGCGGCTTGAGCCGGGAGCGCGCCGGATTCGAAGTGCGCGACGTGCACCCGACGCATTACGGACGCATTTGCCCGATCGAGACGCCGGAAGGCCCGAACATCGGACTGATCAGCTCGCTGAGCTGCTTTGCGCGCATCAACGAATACGGATTTATCGAGTCGCCTTACCGCAAGGTGAAGGACTCGAAGATTCTGGATTTCGTGGAGATCGTGAACGCCGGCGAAAGCGGCTTGCGCGTGGGCGACCACATCGAGAAGGATGAGGCGCACAAGCTGAACGCAAAGCTGAAGAAGGAGGGCAAGCGGGCCATCGATTCGATTCCCTTCAGCTTCTACCTGTCGGCGTGGGAAGAGGACAAGCACACCATTGCGCAGGCCAACATCGAGTTCGACGCAAACGGCGTGATCACTGAAGACCTGGTGAACGCGCGCCGGCTGGGCAACTTTGTGTTGGTGAACCGCGCCGAAGTGGACTACATCGACGTGAGCCCGAAGCAACTGGTGTCGGTGGCCGCGTCGCTGGTGCCGTTCCTGGAGCACGATGACGCCAACCGCGCGTTGATGGGCGCGAACATGCAACGGCAGAGTGTGCCGCTGCTGGCGGCTGAAGCGCCGCTGGTGGGCACGGGCATGGAAGGCGTGACCGCGCGCGACTCAGGCGCGGTGATCCTGGCCAAGCGCAACGGCATCGTGGACTCGGTGGACTCGGAGCGCATTATCGTGCGCGTCGAAGGCGAGCATCATCCGATGCAGCTTTCGCGCGAGGTTGGCTCCGACATTTATCAGCTCATCAAGTTCAAGCGTTCTAACCAGAACACCTGCATCAATCAAAAGCCTGTGGTTCGCCAGGGCGACCGTGTGATCAAGGGACAAGTGATTGCCGACGGGCCTTGCACGGAGCAAGGAGAGCTGGCGCTGGGCCGAAATGTGCTGGTGGCCTTTATGCCGTGGCGCGGATACAACTTCGAGGACGCGATCCTGATTAGCGAGCAACTGGTGCGCGAGGACTATTACACCTCGGTGCACATCGAGGAGTTCGAGATCGAGGCGCGCGACACGAAACTGGGACCGGAAGAGATCACGCGCGATATTCCCAATGTAAGCGAACACGCGCTGCGCGACCTGGACGAGAGCGGAGTGATCCGCATCGGCGCCCAGATCGGGCACGGCGACATTCTGGTGGGCAAGGTGACGCCGAAGGGCGAAACACAGCTTACGCCGGAAGAGAAGCTGCTGCGCGCAATCTTCGGCGAAAAGGCCGGCGACGTGCGCGACGCGTCGCTCACCTGCCCTCCGGGCATTGAGGGCACTGTTGTCGATGTTCGGATCTTCAGCCGCAAGGGCCAGGAGAAGGACGAGCGCGCCAAGCTGATCGAGGCCGAGTACGTGGCCAAGCTCGAAAAGAACCTGGGCGACGAGATCCGCATTTTGACTGACGAGCGGTTGAAGAGGCTGGACGCGATCCTGGGCGCGAAGGAAGTGCTGGCCGACCTGCACGACGAGCGCACCAACAAGCGCCTGCTGGTCAAGGGCGCGATTCTGGACCGCGACACGATCGAGCGCATCTCGACCAAGAATCTGAAGCGCATCCGCTATAACGACAAGGATCCGCGGGTGAACGAGCAGATCGACGAGATTGAAGAGATGACGTCGCGGCAGATCGAAGTGCTGCGCAAGATTACGAACGAGAAGGTAGCCAAGCTGCAAAAGGGCGACGAGCTGCCTCCGGGCGTGATCAAACTGGTGAAGGTTTACGTGGCCATGAAGCGCAAGTTGAGCGTGGGCGACAAGATGGCCGGCCGCCACGGAAACAAGGGCGTGATCTCGCGCATTCTTCCCGTCGAAGACATGCCGTATCTGCCCGATGGAACGCCGGTGGAGATTGTGCTCAATCCGTTGGGCGTGCCTTCGCGTATGAACGTGGGACAGATTCTGGAGACGCACCTCGGATGGGCCGCGCACGAGTTGGGCAAGAAAGTTGCAAAGCTGCTCAAAGAGAACTCCGAGGCCGCGTATGCGCGCGAGATGGCGAAGAAAGAGTTCGCCGGAACGGCGGTGCTCAGGCAGTTGCTCGAGCTGGACGACGAGATGCTGATCCGCGTGATGCAGGGCATGAGCAAGGGCATCTGGTTCGGAACGGCGGTGTTCGACGGCGCGCAGGAGGGCGAAATCAAGGCGCTACTGGCGTCGGCAGGATTGCCGTCTTCGGGCAAGACGATGCTCTTCGACGGCCTGACGGGCGATCAGTTCGAGCAGCCGGTTACGGTGGGCTACATTTACATGCTCAAGCTGTCGCACCTGGTCGATGACAAGATTCACGCGCGGTCGATCGGTCCGTATTCGCTCATCACGCAGCAGCCACTGGGCGGCAAGGCGCAGTTCGGCGGCCAACGTTTCGGCGAAATGGAAGTGTGGGCCCTGGAAGCATACGGTGCCGCATACATCCTGCAGGAACTGCTCACCGCGAAGTCGGACGATGTCTATGGCCGCACCAAGCTTTACGAGGCCATCGTCAAGGGCGAAGCGGCGATCGAGCCGGGCGTGCCGGAGTCGTTCAATGTATTGATTCGCGAGCTGCAATCGCTCTGCCTGGACGTGGAGTTGATCAAGCGCGCGGACCTGATCAAAAAGCTGCCGACGCCGGAAGTCGCGGCGGTGGCGGATTAAGAGATAGCTCTCAGCTGATCGCTGGTTTTCAGGGTCCTTCTTGAAAGCGGTAAACGCCGCTACCCGGGAAGGAAGGATCCCAAAGGAATCCCGGGAGTCACGCAGTACCGCGGCGGGTCATAGAGAACCCGCCAGGGAGGGTCGCCTTGTTCCGTTCGAACCCATTTGAGCTTACGAGCCCCATTACCGACTTCGACGCCATCCGCATCATGCTGGCTAGCCCGGAAAAGATCCGCAGCTGGTCGCACGGCGAAGTAACCAAGCCGGAGACCATCAATTACCGCACCTTCAAGCCGGAGCGCGACGGCCTGTTCTGCGCGCGCATTTTCGGGCCGGTGACGGACTGGGAGTGCCTGTGCGGCAAGTACAAGCGCATGAAGCACCGGGGCGTGATCTGCGACAAGTGCGGCGTGGAAGTGACGGTGAGCAAGGTGCGCCGCGAGCGCATGGGCCACATTGAGCTGGCGTCGCCGTGCTCGCATGTGTGGTTCTTCAAGGGCCTGCCGTCGCGCATCGGGCACCTGCTGGATATTTCGCTGCGCGACCTCGAGGGCATTCTCTACTTCGAGTCTTATGTTGTGATCGATCCGGGCGACGCGCCGGTGCGCGAGCGCGAGATCATCAAGGACGAAACCAAGTTCCGCGAGCTCGATCAGCAGTTCCGGCCCTCTGGCTTCAAGGCCATGATGGGCGCTGAAGCCATCAAGGAATTGCTCAAGCGCGTGAGCATTGACGAACTGGGCGTGGAACTGCGCGAGCGAATGAAGACCGAGACCTCGGCGCAGAAAAAGATCAAGTTCGCCAAGCGCCTGAAGGTGGTCGAGGCGTTCCGCAAGTCGAGCAACAAACCGCAGTGGATGATTCTCGACGTGCTGCCGGTCATTCCCCCAGAGTTGCGCCCCCTGGTGCCGCTGGATGGCGGACGCTTTGCCACATCGGACTTGAACGACCTTTATCGCCGCGTGATCAACCGCAACAACCGGTTGAAGAAGCTGATGGACCTGCACGCGCCGGAAGTGATTGTGCGCAACGAGAAGCGCATGTTGCAGGAAGCTGTGGATGCGCTGTTTGATAACGGCCGCCGCGGCCGCGTGCTGAGGGGCGCCAACAACCGCCCGCTCAAGTCGCTCTCCGACACGCTGAAGGGCAAGCAGGGCCGTTTTCGGCAGAACCTGCTGGGCAAGCGCGTCGACTACTCGGGCCGCTCTGTGATTGTGGTTGGTCCAGAACTGAAGCTGCACCAGTGCGGCCTGCCGAAGAAGATGGCGCTCGAACTGTTCAAGCCGTTCATCTATCACCGGCTGGAGCAGACCGGGCAGTGCACGACCATCAAGCAAGCCAAAGAGATGGTGGAGATGCAGGAGCCGGTGGTTTGGGACATCCTCGAGGAAGTGATCAAGGATCATCCCGTTCTGCTGAACCGCGCTCCCACGCTGCACAGGCTGGGCATTCAGGCTTTTGAGCCGGTGCTAGTGGAAGGCAAGGCGATCAAGATTCATCCACTGGTCTGCACCGCATTCAACGCGGACTTCGACGGCGACCAGATGGCAGTGCACATTCCGCTGTCGCCGGAGGCGCAGATTGAAGCCAGCGTATTGATGCTGGCCTCGCACAATATTCTGTCGCCGGCCAGCGGACAGCCGATTACCGTGCCGACGCAGGACATGGTATTGGGACTTTACTACCTGACCAAGGCCAAGAAGGGCGGCAAGGGCGAAGGCCGCGTGTTTTCGAACACCGACGAGATCCTGATGGCGCTCGAAGCGGGCGAGGTGGAGACACTTTCGCCAATCCGCGTGCGCTATACGGGCAAGGTGCTCGACATGGCCAACGCTTACGACGATCAGGACCTGACGCACACCGAGCCGGTGGACTTCGACAAGGAGTATCTGTCGACGACGGTTGGCCGCGTGATCCTGAACGATGCGCTGCCTCCGGGCATGCCGTTCGTGAATGGACTGATGAAGAAGAAGGGCATCGGGCAACTGGTGAACTATTGCAACCAGAACCTCGGGCTCGAAGTTACGGTGGGAATGCTCGATCGCATCAAGTCACTGGGATTCAACTATGCCACGCGTTCCGGCCTCTCCGTGGGCCTGGACGACATGGTGATCCCGGAGAGCAAATACAGCACGGTCGACGCTGCCGACAAGAAGGTGATCGAGGTCCAGAAGCAATACATGGACGGCGCCATCACCAACGGCGAGCGGTCGAACAAGGTCATCCAGATGTGGTCGGCGGTGACGGACCAGGTTGCCGACGAGATGTTCTCGAACATGAAGAAGGCGGACGACGAAGGGGCCATGAATCCGATTTACATCATGGCCGATTCGGGCGCCCGCGGATCGAAGCAGCAGATTCGCCAGTTGAGCGGCATGCGCGGCCTGATGGCCAAGCCTTCGGGCGAAGTCATTGAGACGCCGATCACCGCGAACTTCCGCGAAGGACTGACGGTGCTCGAGTACTTCATCTCGACGCACGGCGCGCGCAAGGGCCTGGCCGACACGGCGCTGAAGACGGCCGACTCGGGCTACCTGACGCGGCGGCTCGTGGACGTGGCGCAGGACGTGATCGTGACCGAGCAGGACTGCGGCACGCTGGAAGGGATTTACGTCGGATCGATCGTGGAGTCGGGCGAAATTATCGAGCCGCTGCGCGACCGCATCATCGGGCGCGTATCTCTCGAAAGGATCAAGGACTACGACGGCAACGTTGTGGTCGAAGTGAACCAGCCAATCGACGAGGACATCGCCTCTGCGATTCAGGGCGCGGGCGTGGAACGGGTGAAGATCCGCTCCGTGCTCACCTGCGAATCGCGGCGTGGAGTGTGCGCATTGTGCTACGGGCGCAACCTCGGTTCCGGCCGGATGGTCGAGCTGGGCGAAACCTGCGGCGTGATTGCGGCACAGTCCATCGGCGAGCCGGGAACGCAGCTGACGATGCGTACCTTCCACGTGGGCGGCACAGCCAGCCGCGTGCAGGACAAGTCGCGCCTCGACGCCAAGAACAACGGCTTCGTGCGCTTCATCAACCTGAACACGGTTGAAAGCAAGGAAGGCGAGCTTGTGGCCATGAACCGCTCCGGCTCATTGGCCATTGTGGATGAGCGCGGCCGTGAAAAGGAACGCTACCAAGTGGTGTATGGCGCGCGTCTTCGCGTGCGCGAGGGCACGGCGGTGAAGCTGGGCCAGGTGCTGGCTGAATGGGATCCTTACACCTACGCCATTCTCACGGAAATCGGCGGCCCGGTGCAGTTCAAGGATCTGCAGGAAGGCATCACGCTGAACGAAGAAGTGGACGAAGTGACCGGCCTTTCGCGCCTGGTGGTTGCCGACTCACCCGATGAGAAGCGGCAGCCGGCCATAGCGATCAAGGGCTCCAAGAGCAGCAAGCGGTACCTGCTGCCTCGCGGCGCTCACTTGATGGTGCAGGATGGCGATGAGGTTGGACCGGGCGATGTGCTGGCCAAGATTCCCAAGGAGAGCACGCGCACCAAGGACATCACGGGCGGTCTGCCGCGCGTGGTGGAACTCTTTGAGGCGCGCAAGCCGCGCGAGACCGCGATCATCAGCGAAATCGATGGCGTGGTTCGTTTCGGTGAGGTCTCAAAGGGACAGCGCAAGATTTACGTGACGGCTGATAACGGCGACGAGAAGGAATATTCGGTGCCGCGCGGCATTCACGTGAACGTGCAGGAAGGCGAACGGCTTCGCGCCGGCGATCCGCTGATGGATGGCCCGCTGAATCCGCACGACATTCTTGCCGTGCTGGGCGAGAAGGAGCTGCAGGCTTACCTAGTGAACGAAATTCAGGAGGTCTACCGGCTGCAGGGCGTGGCGATCTCGGACAAGCACATCGAAGTAATCGTGCGGCAGATGCTGCGCTGGGTGCGGATCGACGAAGTGGGCGACACGAGCTTCCTGCTGGAACAACAGGTGGACCGGTTCCGCTTCTCGGAAGAGAACGAGCGCGTGCTGCAGAACGGCGGCCGTCCGGCGATTGGACGCCCCCTGCTGCTGGGCATCACCAAGGCGTCGCTTTCGACCGACAGCTTTATCTCGGCGGCGAGCTTCCAGGAGACGACGCGCGTGCTCACCGAGGCCAGCATCAACGGCGCGATAGACAATCTGCGCGGGTTGAAGGAGAACGTGATCGTGGGACGGCTGATTCCCGCGGGCACGGGCCTGGAATACTATCGCAACGTTCAGCTTTCACCGGAACTCGAAGAGGCCGCGGCTCGCGTGCAGCAGGAAGTGCATGCCGAGATCGAAGCCGCCGAGCGCGAGCTGGAACTCATGCGGCAGGAAGGCGAAGCAGAGGAGATGGCTGCGGAATAGGGCACCTGCGGTGTGGCAGCCCTTTGGATGAGAGAATCACTCGACTGAAAAGGCCCGGCGCGAGCCGGGCCTTTCTTATGCGCATTTTCTGTATGGGTAGTCTTACGCAGCCGCGCCGGTTGCAACCGTTCTGCTTCCGTGGCGGGATTGCTTAACGGCATACATGGCGGCGTCGGCAGTTTTGAGGAGGCTGTCGGCGGAGTCGGCGTCTTCAGGGTAGAGAGCGATGCCGATACTGGCCGATCCGCGCACCACGTGCCCGCCTACTGCAAAGGGATTGTCGAAACTGTGCTCGAGGCGGTGCGCGATTTCGAGTACGTCAGAACGATTGTGCACTTCGGCCACGACCACCGCGAACTCATCGCCGCCCAGGCGCGCCAGAGTGTCGCCGAGCCGCAGTTGATGCTTCATGCGCAGGGTCGCTTCCTGCAGGTACATGTCGCCCACCTGGTGGCCATACCGGTCATTGACCTGCTTGAAATGATCGAGGTCGATAAAGATGAAGCCGAAGATACCCGCGGAGCGGCTTGCTCCAGAAATCATCGCGCTCAAGTGCTTTTCCAGCGAGAAACGGTTGGGAATGTCGGTGAGGAGATCGAACTCCGAGCGATGCACAAGATCGGAATAGAGGTGCGAAGTTTCGATGGCCAATGTGGCCAAACCCGCTCCGAGAGACAGGGCCGAAGTTTCTTCCAAGCTGGGTTTGGTGAGCCGGTTCATGGCCGCGAAGATGATTCCAAGGGCGGCTCCCGAACGGCCGGGAATCTCCTGCTGAACGATCCTCTGCGAAGTAATGATAGGCGGACGCTTTCCCAGAGTGGGCCCATCGGCGACCTCGCACCAGCAGGCAGCGCCGTGTAACCGGAACGAAACCACCTCAGTGATACACTCGACGATCTCGCCAAGTGGGCGGGAATTGTTAATGTCTTCAAGGATTCGGCTTCGCCGCTGTTCGAGGTATGCCAGCGCTACGGTTTTCTGCCGGATACGCCGCTCCAACGCCCAGCTTCTAATGCCAATGGCGATGACCACTAAAAGCAATATGCCGACGATCAACATGAGATGGCGTACGTTCAACCACGGAGGCCGCGCGACGATCGCGATGTCGTCAACGTTGCGCATCAGGATGTTGAAAGGCACCTCGCCGTTGAAAGGATTCGCGTCGGTGAGCATGCAGATGCCCGTCACGCGAATGTGCGTGCCTATGGGAATCTCGCGCATGGGGCTCAGTGGGAGTGTGCTTGCTGTGCCTGGATGGCGGATGATGGCGGAGAGCAGGTGGCCGTCGGAATTAAGCACATATTCGTCCTGCGTGGCTTGGCGAACCTCGGTAACTACCTGGCCTTCGACTGAGACGAGGTCGAAGACGCGACTATGGCCAACGTTGCCACCAAGGGCCAATTGACGCCAGGTGAAGAGCGCGGGCATAGCCGGCGCCTGCGTTGACGTCTCGTGAACTTCGCCACGGGTCAAGGTGAGGAAGCCGTTCTCCACTGTTGGAAATCCGATGGCGTCGGCCACATACCCCACATGCAGCGGGCTCCAACTATCGGTCGTAATCCAGAGGCTCTTTGAGCCATCTTCGAGGACCAGGGCAACGCCGGGCTGATAGTAGGTGATGGTTCCATGGACGCGCTCGCGGCCGCTCTCGTCGTGGACAAGATAGCTACTCAACACACGATCCATCGGCGTGACCCGGATTAACCAAGGGTCGACTGCGGCGCGTTTCCGGATCTTCACCTGATCCAGCGACTGGACATGAATGAGGATCCCGGTCTGCTGCATTTTGTTATCGAAGACGCCGGATTGGACGCCGGATATCTCAACTTCGGTATCGAGAAGGTCTTTAAGGCGGGCTGGGTCATCGCTGTCAATCGTGACGTCGGCATGCCCCCCGTCTAACAAGACGCTGAGCTGAGTGGTGGAGACGGGCGCCTGCGAATTGGGCGTCAAATCGGCGGACTGGATGACGGCTCGCACGGTGACCAGCCTGCTGTCCGTTTCGGCGCGGATCATCTGCACGAAGCTGGGGCGCACGGGCATAGGCAACTGACCGCGGCTCACGAATGTAAGTTCGGCGTCTTCGATGTACGGACGGAAGCTCTCGTGCATGGTACCGCGCACCCGAATTCGGTCGCCGGGAACGAGCTGGTACATGAGGGAGGGATGTACATAAATCGCCGCACTACTGTCCTGGACGAACAGGTTCCTTTCATAGGAGCGGTAGTAGGTGACGGTGGCCTCAAAGGAAACAGACTGGTGCTGACTGGCCTGGGCGTTGGTGAGGCTCGAAGCCTCCTGCACGGATTTGATTTGGGCGGCCGGCTGCGACCGCGCACCTGAAGCGCACAGGAGAAGCATCGCGAAACAGGGAACCACCTTCTTCATAACGCGGCTCAAGCGGGCAGGATGAAGAATCCCGCCCTACGAGCCCTTATCGGCAGGGGGCCGAGAACAATGAATGATTCGTGAGGGAATCCTGTCTGATCGAGGAGTTGCAGGAAGGCGGCGGCGCAGCGTCAGGAATGGGCTTTCGGCGCGAACTCGTGTTCGGCTTGCTGTTCCTCTTCGCCGGCGCGGGAATTGGCCAGTCGTGTGTACTTGGCCACATACATTGCGGCGTCGGCCCCGCGCAACAGGCTGTCGGCGGAGTCGGCATCTTCAGGATAAAGAGAGATGCCAAAACTGGCCGAGCCGCGCAGAATGTATCCCTCTCCGCTGAAGGGTTCATGGAAGCAGCTTTCGAGCCGCGCCATGATCTCTTGAACGTCGGCCCGGTTGTGCACTTCAGAGACGAGGACCGCAAACTCGTCGCCACCCAGTCGCGCCAGCACGTCGCCAGGGCGCAGTTGCCGCTTCATACGCCGCGAGACTTCCTGCAAGTACTCGTCACCCACAAGGTGCCCGTGCAGGTCGTTCACCTGCTTGAATTCATTGAGGTCGATATAGATCAAGCCAAAGATTCCGGCGGTTTCGCGCGCTTTTAGAATCATCGCATCGAGGGTCTTCTCCATGGCGAAGCGGTTTTGCACATCGGTCAAGAGGTCGAACTCCGAGCGATGTACGAGGTCGGAATAGAGCCGCGAAGTTTCGATCGCCAAAGTAGCCAATTCTGACGCCATGGCCAAAGCTGCTTTTTCTGTGGCATCGGGATTGGTGCGAGCGTCGAAAGCGGCGAAGATGGAGCCAAGAGCCGGACCCGAGCGCCCGGAGATGGGAGTTTCAACGACGCGCAGGGATGAAGACTGAAGGTCGACCGGCCTGTTGCCCAGAGCGGCTCCGCCCGCAACCTGGCACCAGCAAGGCGCGCCATTCAGCCGGACGGAGACGAGCTCCGTGATTCGCTCCAGAATCTCGGCCAGAGGCTTGGAATGGTTGATGTCTTCCAGAACTTTGCTGCGTCGGCGCTCGACATAGGCGAGAGAGCCGATGCGTTGCCGGTTCCTGCGTTCGATGTACCACGCGCGGAAGCCAAGGGCGATGACCATCGCCAGCAAGATGCAGGCAATGGCGATCAGGTGGCCCACATTCAGCCACGGCGGTTGGGCGACGATCACGATGTCGTCAAAGTCACGAATAAGGATATTGAACGGCACTTCGCCGTTGAAGGGGTTGGCTTCTGCCAGGATGCAAATGCCAGTGACGCGGATGCGCGAACCCAGGGGAACTTCCTTCATGGGGGGAATCTGAGCCGCTCCCCGCAAAGCGGAATGACTCTGAATCACGGAGAACAGGTGGCCATCGGATTCGAGAACGTACAGGTCCTGTGTGGCTTGGCGAACCTCAGTTACCACCTGGCCTTCGACAGAAACCAAGTCGAAGACGCGACTGTGACCGTCGTTGCCACCCAGGGCAAGGTCCCGCCACGTGAAGAGGGACGGGGTCACCGGCGCTTGCACAAGGGTGTCGCGGATCTCTCCGCGGTTGAGCTTCAGAAAACCGTCGTCCACGGTCGGAAATCCGATCGCGTCGGCGACATCACCCACGTGCAGAGGGCTCCAACTGTCGGTGTTGATCCAGAGGCTTCTGGAACCGTCCTGGATTACCAGCGCTGTGCCCGGCTGATAGTAGGTGATGGTTCCCCGCACACGCATCCGCTCGGAAAAATCGTTCAGGCGATAGCCGGTGACGATGCGGTCCATGGGCGTGATCGGAAGCGACCAGGGGTCGGAGGCGGCGGGCCTGAGAATCTTGATCCCGGCAAGCGACTGAACGTGCAGCAGAACGCCGGTCATCTGCATTTTGTTGTCGAAGTGCCCGGAAACCGCGCCCGTGATCTCGACCTCAGCATCGAGGAGGCCTTTGAGGGTGCCTTCATCCTGGGTATCGACGTTGGCGTCAATAGGCCCACCGTCGACGATCATGCGAAGATAGCCAGCCGGAATCGGCGATCGAGTGTCCGGCACAAGATCGGCGGAGCGTACCAGGGCGTGCACAGTGACGAGCTTGCAATCAGCCTCGGCGCGGATCATCTGCTCGAAGGTGGGCTGGATGGGCTTGGGCAATGCGCTGTGGCCAACGAGGGTGATATCCCTGCTATTTACATAGGGCCGGAAGCTTTCGTGGGTGGTGCCACGCACCAAGACGCGATCGCCAGGAGCGAGTTTCAGACTTGTCGTGGCATGCACATAAATCGCGACGTTGCCATCCTGAACAAAGAGGTCTTTGTCGTACGGGCGGTAGTAGGTGACAGTCGCTTCAAAGGCGACTGGCAGGTGCAGGCTGGCTTGGGCATTGGTGAGTTTGGCCGCAGCGAGCAGCGTGATCGCAGGCGCAGGCGAGTCTGCCCATAGCGCCGAGGCGGCTGCGAGGACAAAGACAACTGGGGGAACTATGCGTTTTGACCGTAAAAGCTTCACTTTGTCGCCGCGATCTTTCTACGCTCGGAGACGTGATTTTGTGGTCGTGAACACCCGCCACATCGAGAGCCGCCGGACGATCTGGGAGACGGCGGAATCGGAAGTAAGCTGGTGAAATGTCTAGGAGTTATGGTACTCACGCTGGAGCGGTTGGGAATAACACTTTCGGTGAGTCAGTACTTTGGTTTGGGCTGTTTTATCCAGCCCGTCACGCTCGTGTTCATCGGGACAAAACTCCGCGACGAAACGGCGGATTCATGGAAACTGGAGGGGCGCTGTCGCGGCGCAGCTGAGGTCGTCGGCGTGAAGCGTGGAACAAGGCTCGCCGTCGGGCTCTACACTGAATGTGGATCGTTTGAACAACGAAAAAGGGCGATTTCAAAAGAGTCATGGCAAAGAAACTGCGTGTTGGCATTCTTTTTGGCGGCCGGAGCGGCGAGCATGAGGTGTCGCTGCTATCGGCGGCATCGGTCTTGGGGGCAATCGACCGAGACAAGTTTGATGTAATGCCCATCGGTATTACCAAGGAGGGACGCTGGCTGGCGGCTGCCGACGCGCGGGGCCTTCTGAATGGCGACGCCGGCGCGGCCGGGCGGCGGCTACGCGCAGGCGATCCCGCTGCCACGCCGGGCGCGAAACTGCTGCATGAGGGCATTCCCACGCTGCTGGCGCCGGAACCGTCCTCTCAGGGTCCGGGTGAAAAGGCCATCGACGTGGTTTTTCCGGTGCTGCACGGCACCTTCGGCGAAGATGGCACGATCCAAGGGCTCTTCGAACTGGCGGGTATTGCCTATGTTGGTTCCGGCGTGCTGGGCTCGGCCGCGGGCATGGACAAGGACGTGATGAAGCGGCTGTTCGCCCAGGCCGGGTTGCCGATCGTGAAACATGTCACGCTGCTTCGCGCGGATTGGGAGAAAGCGCCTCGCAAAGCGATTTCGGCGGTAGAGAAGGCGCTCAAGTATCCGGTGTTCGTGAAGCCGGCGAACCTTGGATCATCCGTAGGCATCAGCAAGGCGCACGATCGCGCCGAGCTTGGTCCGGCGCTGGAACTGGCTGCAAAGTACGACCGCAAGCTCATCGTGGAGCAGGGCGTGGGCGGCAAGGTTGTTCGTGGCGGAGTGGCGCGGGCTCGCGAGTTTGAGGTTGCCGTACTGGGCAACGACGACCCGAAGGCCAGCGTGGTGGGAGAGATCATTCCAGGCAAGGAATTCTACGACTACGAGGCGAAGTATTTGTCGGAGGGGTCAGTGCCGGTGATTCCGGCTGGAATCTCGCGCGAACAAAGCAGAAGGATTCGGGAGATGGCTGTGAAGGCATTCAAGGCCTGCGATCTGTCCGGCCTGGCGCGCGTGGACTTCCTGAT
>Ga0326728_10008159_pt1 | contig 26256 bp, 23 predicted proteins | sample MB3enrmetagenome_FD_207602 | JGI IMG/M metagenome (GOLD analysis project Ga0326728, IMG submission 207602) | Lab enriched peat soil microbial communities from McLean, Ithaca, NY, United States - MB31MN | ecosystem: Environmental > Terrestrial > Soil > Wetlands > Peat | place: USA: New York... | reverse complement strand
AATCCGTAATATCTTCTTCATCGTTGGCTCCTTTCTTGGTGGATTTTCTTTCTCTCGAGGATTAAGAATCTACCACCATTTTAGGAGCCACTTTTTAAATTTCAACTAAGAATAGCATACCCTCATAAGTGGTAAGGGATCCGATTACTTAATTCACTGACCATGAAAAAATTTGCATCTTCCCTTTCATCTCCCTATAAAGGCAACTTTCCTTAAATTGATTCTATGAGCCTCAGAGGTGGGTTTGACTTTTTCTCCCCTTTTTGGTAACCTTCTTCAAAAGTTCTGAGGAAATCGATGGGAAAGATCTATTTTGGAAGACCTGGTGCTCAACTTGATCAGACTGATCTGAAGGGAGAGAAGGAAATTTCATGGTGCCAGGATAATCTTCGTCCCTTAAGATTCTTTTCTCCACCTGCCAGGATGCCCAAAATGCCGGATGAAGAATCGCCGGTTGCTCCAGATCTGAGAAATTATAAATTTGTGGTTATCCAAGTGGAAGAGGAGAATAGTGAGCTCGAACCGGGGTTCTATCTCTCATCCCTGACACCAAAAGAGGTATGGGAGAAGTTATAAACACCCACCTTGATCTGAGAGCATTCCAGGAAGGATAAAAGAATTGGTTTAGAGACCCACCCCACTTTCCTCAAATGAGGACCACCCTGAATAAATCTATTGAGTTATTGATGCTCGGCTCTGGCACCGGCCCCCGCTGGGTTGGGTAGGAGGCGTTCATACAATGAGTTTGGGTGGAGGATTGGGAGGAGGGTAAGGGGAGAAGCAATGGTGGCTGTCATATTCAGCAAAGGAAAGCAGATGAAAATGCTAAGGCAGGGGGTCTTTAGAAAAAAATGCGAGTGGTGAAAATCATTTTACAAGAGAGACTGTGTTAGTAATTTGGAATCCAACACCTGTCTTGTTTGCACAGAGAATCGCGGTGTCCTGCGGGGGATGCCGCTTCTTGTGGAAAAAGAGGAATCATACAAAGTTACAGACTTTAAAGAATGAAACACCAAGCCCCGATAAAAGATGGCTTGACAGTTTTTATCAGATTAAGTGCCGTTCAGGACAAATGAATGTTCAATAGGAGTCAGCCTTTTTCTTGAACTGGCTTCTTTTTCACTTCGTTGTCAGTTCTCTCACTGGGGAGTATAAACTTCTGTGCCTCCTCAATTTTACCCTTCTTCGGTCGCTTTTTTCTCAATTTCTTCATTTTCTTCCTCTTTCCTTTTCTGATTGTGACTCAGGATTGAAGATGTGGGGGATTCTGTGACATGTCTTGTTCCTTTTTAGGCATTTCAAGAATCCCCCGCCATCATTCAGAATTTTAGAGATTCTTAATATTTTCGTTAAGTTGTTTTCTCTTGCACTGTTTTATATTTCCTGCTTTTTTCCCATTACGAATCAGTTGCTCTACCGCTGAGCTACGCCGGCCTGCTTCATGATAATGTTTACCATTTTTCGGGTTGACCGTCAAACTGAAAAGTTTACAAAGCGCATTCAAGCTGATATAATACTGGCCCGAAAAGGTGAAACATATCGATAGGATCATGAAGAAATGCGATTCGTAAGAAATCAGGAGAAGAGATGATGAATCCAAAACACAAACTATATCATAACCCGTACGACTTTATGAACCCGATCAGAGACCCGGCGCTTTTTGCCGGGAGGCATGCCGAGCTCGAAGAGATAGAATACTATTTGAAGCTTTCCAAAGGTGAAAAACCTAAATATTTTCACCTCGCCCTTGTCGGCCCGCGAACCGCCGGCAAAACGAGCTTTCTCAACATCATCGAACAGATGGCAAATGATCTAAGGTGCCTTGCTGTAAAAATCCCGCTCAACAAGGAAGCGGTGCAGAACGATGTTTTGTTTTTCAAGGAAGTGTTCGACGGAATCATTACAGCAGGTGCAGAAAAGGGACTGTACGGAGGGACAGCCGGTACCGTTTACAGAGCGTATCGGAAAGTGGTTGACAGACTTGATGCCAACGCAGAACCGAAGATTCCTTTTCTTCACGGCAGCGCCTATATAGGATTTAAGAAAAAAAAGAGCAGAGGAATACCTCAACAGGTTCTCAGCCATGATTTAAAGGAGATCCATAAGGAAGCCCGAAAACGGCGTATTCCGACCATTGTCTTGCTTTTTGACGAGTGTGACTTGTTGGCGCAGAACGAGGTTCTTTCACAGAAAATAAGAAATGTTTTTATGGAAGTGGAAGGCTATGTTTTAGTAGTTTCTGGGGCAGAAAACATGTGGCCCCCTCTCTGCGACGTCTTTTCACCCGTCCCCACGTTTTTCAAAAGAATCGACGTTGAGAACTTCAAGAACGTTAAAGAGACGGAAGAATGCCTGCTCAAGCCGCTTGCCGAAAAGGAAAAAAGAGCTTTCGATCGGGCATGTGTCGGCGACATCCATGCGATCACCAACGGCACCCCGTATGAGATAAACCTGATCGCCCATTATATGTACCGTATATGGAAAGATGGGAAAAATCCTAAGATCACCCTGTCCCCCGCGGTGTGGGATGATGTTTTGAAAGAAATCGACGGATTTAGGAAATCGGGGCGTTACCCAATAGCCAACAAGATGAGAGGGTATGGGGCAGACCTCCTGAAGATCTTGATATCTTTGCTTGAATTTCCAAATGCTTCAAAAGAATGGCTTGCTGAATTTATGTTACTCGAGACAATTGACACAGGGCAGCCTAAAGAGATCCGCCGCCAAAAATCGATCGCGAGGAGTTCCATCGAACAACTTAAAAAGGATCGTGTCCTATGCGAAGAGGATGCCAGGCTTCGCTTCAATGGGAGCCCGTTCGACGTGCTGTATTTAAAATATCTATGCGCCGCAAAAGGGGTCATGGATACCAGAGCGTTCTCCATGGGTCTATCAGAAGATCCGATTTTCATTTTATACCGCAAGCTGACCGACAACATTTTTCTTAAAGATTTCCCGGAATATTACATCCAGACAAGATTCGATAAGAAAGAAAAAGTCAAAAGGGAAAAGGCTGAAAAATTTATCATCGGTTCGAGAGTTCCAAGCCTGCCTCCAGGAACCTACACCCTTCTCGAAATATCTCCTGAGTCGAGAAACGGATTCTATCTGGGAGTACCCCACTCGCTCCGATACAGAGTGAACGTAGAATGGATGAAAGAAGGTTTTGTCACCCAGGTCAAGTTTCAAAAGGAGGAAGATAAGGAAAGGTTCCGAAACCGCCTGAAAGCCTTGGCGGATAAATTGAATTTCTTAGGATATAAAATTCACCTCGAAGATGAGATCACATGGCACAACAAAGGAGCGGGATTCTTAAAGCAGGGCAAAATAAAGGAAGCTGTAGAATGTTTGGACAAAGCCATAGAGATAAACCCCTCCTTTGAACTGCCATGGATCGATAAGGCCAGAATATTCTCAGATGCCCAAAAATACGATGAAGCCTTGGAGTACGCCGATAAGGCATTAGGGCTGCACCACAACTCGGCAGACGCCCTAAAGATGAAAGGCACGATTTTGATCAACCTGGGAAGAAACGAGGAGGCCTTGGACTCTTTGCGGAAAGCCTCAGAAATAAATCCGGAAGATTCCAGCCTTTGGGATCATCAGGCCAGGGCGCTATCCAATCTTGGGAGGTACGAAGAGGCCATAGAGGTTGCGGATAAATCGCTGAAGGTTAATCCCGTCAATCATTCATTGCTTGGCGCGAAGGGGCTCGCCCTTTTCAACCTTGGCAGATACGATGACGCATTGTCTTGTTTGGATGAAGCTTTACGAATAGAGCCAGAGTACCTGGTCGCCTTATTGGCCAAGGGACACGTTTTATTGAGCTCAGGACATTACGAGGGGGCCTTGACTTGGTTGGATGCTGTTCTGGATAAGGAATGGACGAACATCGATGCCCTCATTTTTAAGGGACTGGCGCTTTCTAAACTGGGCAGATATGAAGAAGGAATAAGATGCTGGGATGGTATTGTTCAGATTAACAGAAATAATGCGACGGGGTGGTATAACAAGGCCTGCTTTGAAGCAAGAATGGGTTATACCGATGCGGCCTTGGAAAGCCTGTATAAGGCGATACAGATTGACAAGAACAGGGCTTTGGAAGCCAAAGGTGAAGAAGACTTTGCAAATTTAAGAAACGATGAGCGCTTCTTATCTTTGACGAATCTCGTCTGGTACGCGAGTTACGGATCGAACCTGTGCAGTCGGAGATTCATGTGCTACATAGAAGGCGGTCAGCCTGAAGGCGCCTCCAGGCCACATCCCGGCTGCCGTGACAAAACACCTCCAAAAGACGATCAACCGATAAAAATCTCTTACCCATTATATTTTGCCAGACAATCCTCCGGTTGGGCCAATAAGGGGGTCGCTTTTATTGGACTCAAAAAGTAAGAAACCGAATCTACGCTGGGCAGGATGTATCTCATCACAGAACAACAATTCATCGATGTGGTGAGCCAGGAAAATGAGGGAGCAAAAATCTCCGTGGATCTACAGAAAGTCAAACAACAAGGCTCTATGGTCTTTCATGAGTCATGGTACGGAAATATCCTCTACCTGGGGGAGCAAAGTGGTTTCCCCATTTACACGTTCACCTCTGGGAAGAATATTGCCTTGGAGCCCCCTGTTGCGCCCTCGCCCGAATACCTGCAAACCATCATTTCCGGATTGAAGGAGGTATACCCGGTAACCCCTGACGATATTGTGAAATATCTGCTTTCAAAACCCGGAATAAAGGACAGCTATACGAGAGAAGATTTGGCTAACCTGTTAAGAGACGGGTCTCAAAGAGTGTGAAGACCCGTTGGGCGAAAAGAGAACAAAGACACGATTGCGGATTTCTGATTGCGGAATGCAGAATTAAAAATATGAGATCGGGACGAGCGGTTACTTGACTTTCCAGATTGTTCCAGAAGGGGTATCCTCTAAAACAACTCCTTTCGATAGAAGATCGTTTCGGATCTCGTCAGCTCTTTTCCAGTTTTTCGCCTTCCGAGCCAGATTTCTCTCTTCAATGGATCGGAGAATGGCTTGTTCCGTAAGACTGAGCCTCTTTAGCCCCTCGTTTTTTCGCTGAGCCAAATATCTCTCAGGATCTTCCCGGAATAAACCGAAGACCCATCCCTTCATGCTGAAGTGGTCGAGCCCCTGTTTCAGCATGGAGATCATTTCCTCGGTCGGCCGACCTTTTGAAAGGCTCAGGAGGCTATTCAACTGGGTTTGGAGGTCATAGAAATATCCCAAGGCCTGGGCGGTGTTAAAATCGTCATCCATGGCTTCTTCGAACCGGGCCGGAAAGGATTCGATGGCTCTGCGGCAATTTTCGATGGCCGTAAGATCGATCTTGCTTTGTGACACAAGGCGTCTCTTCAGTTCTTCCTGAATCTCATGGATGGTGCTGTAAAATCGGTCCAAACCTTTTTGGGCTTCGCCGAAGCTGTCCTCTGAGTAATCCACAGGGCTACGATAATGATGTGATAGAAAGAAGAGCCGAAGGACTTCGGGATGCCAATCTTTGAGGATCTCTCTGATGGTGAGAATGTTGCCAAGAGATTTGGACATCTTTTCCTTGTTGATATTGACAAAGCCGTTATGGACCCAGTACCGGACAAAGGTTTTTCCGGTGGCTGCTTCGGATTGAGCGATCTCATTTTCGTGGTGAGGGAAAATGAGATCCCTTCCGCCGCCGTGAATATCCAGGGTCTCGCCTAAATACTTCTGGCTCATCACAGAGCACTCGATGTGCCAGCCCGGTCTCCCTTTTCCCCACGGGCTTTCCCAGAAGGGCTCCCCGGGTTTGCTGGCTTTCCAAAGGGCAAAGTCAAGCGGGTTCTCTTTCTTCTCGTCAATTTCGACTCGGGCCCCGGCCTGCATCTCTTCCAAATCCCTCTTTGAGAGCTTTCCATAATCTTTGAATTTTTGCACAGAGAAAAAGACATCCCCCCCGCTCTGATAGGCGAACCCCTTTTGGACGAGGGCCGAAATCAAGCGAATCATCTCAGGGATATGGTCTGTGGCTCTAGGTTCAACCGAAGGTTTTTCCAAACCCAGCCTGCCCATATCGATGTTGAATTCACCAATGTATTTCTCGGCGATGGTTTTGGTGTCGACCCCTTCCTCATTGGCCCGCTTGATGATTTTGTCATCAACATCCGTAAAGTTTCGAACGAAGGTCACCTCATAACCGCGATAACGAAGATACCGATAGATCGCATCGAAGACGATGGCAGAACGGGCATGGCCGATGTGAGAGAGATCATAGACGGTCACCCCGCAGACATACATCCCCACCTTCTTCTCATGAAGGGGAACGAAATCTTCTTTGTTGCCGGTCAGGGTATTGTGGAGGCGAATGGACATGGCTCAAGAATATAAAATGTCAAATGCCAAAGTTCAAATTTAAAATCAAATCCGAAGTTCAAATGTCAAAAATGTTTTGATTTTGGATGTTGACATTCCTTTGATCCCGCTTTAGCGGGAGTTTTGACATTTGGACTCCTAGGTTAACTGCAACGCCATTTTCAGGCGTCTAATGATCCTTTCCTTGCCGAGGAGGGGGAGTGTCCTGGTCAACTCGGGTCCCTTTGTCTTTCCGGTGACCGCCGCTCGGAGGGGGGCGTAGAGGCTTTTTCCTTTCCGGCCCGTCTTTTTCTCCAATTGGGAAACCAAGGAGGTCTGTTCACCCGATGTGGCCTCCGGCCAAGCCTCCAGCACTCCGAGGACAGAGTGAAGGGTCTCCCGATTTGCGGGGTCCCGGAGCAGGGTTTTGGGTCCCTCCTCAAAGAAAAATTTCTCATCGAAGAAGATACCCAGATAATCCTCCACCTGTGAGAGGACGACGATATTTTCTTTTAAAACGCCTAAGACTTGTTTGAGCCATTGGCGATCGATTTCCTCGGTCCTTATCCCAGCCTTTTGAAGGTAGGGAATCAGAATTTCAGAAAGCGGCCCTTCCTCTTTCTCCCGGATGTAGACACTGTTCAACCACTCCAATTTCTTACGATCGAAAATAGGAGCACTTTTCGAAACGTCACGGATTGAGAACTCCTCCGCCATTCTTTCAAAAGAAAACGTTTCCTGGCCGGAAGGAGGCGTCCAGCCCAAAAGAATGAGATAATTCTCAAGAGCCTCTGGCAAAAAGCCCTCCTCCCGATATTGGGAAACAGCGGTCGCCCCATGGCGTTTGCTCAACGGGGATCGGTCCGGCCCGAGGATCAGGGGATGGTGAGCAAAGAGAGGGGGTTGCCAGGACAGGGCCTGATAAAGAAGGAGCTGGCGCGGGGTATTGGAGAGATGGTCCTCCCCTCGGATGACGTGGGTGATGCGCATGGAATGATCATCGATCACACACGCAAAATTATAAGAGGCCATTCCGTCCGATCGGACAATGATGAAATCGCCGATCCCGGCGGAGTCGAAATTCATTTTTCCATGAATAAGGTCATCAAACAGGATCTGCCCTCTTCCCACATGAAACCGGAGCACGGGCTGGAGACCGGACGCTTCCATTTTGGCAATCTCTTCCGAAGAGAGGGAACGGCAACGTCCGTCGTAGCGGGGCATCTTTCCTTTTGAAAGTTGCTCTTTTCGAAGGGTTTCGAGCCTCTCTTCGGAGCAAAAACACTTATAACTCTTTCCTTCTTTAGACAATCGATCGGCCAATTCACGATAGATAGCCATCCGTTGGGATTGACGATAAGGGCCCACCGGTCCGTCTCGGTCAGGACCTTCATCCCATGAAATTCCAAGCCATTCAAGATCTTCTAAAATCCGATCAATGGAGGTATCATTCGATCTCTCCAAATCCGTATCTTCAATACGAAGGACAAGTCTCCCTTGATTTCGTTTTGCAAAGAGAAAGTTGAATAGAGCGGTCCGAGCGTTTCCGATATGGAGAAGCCCCGTAGGGGCAGGCGCAAAACGGACCCGAACCTCTGAAGTCATTTGAAATCCTCATCCATCACCAAAACTCAAATCCCAAACTCCAAATCCCAAATAAATGTCAAGCACCAATTTCAAATGACCGAAATTTTTTCGTTTCGGATTTTGTATTTCGACATTAGAATTTGTTTGTTGTTTGGCGCTTGGGATTTGGTGCTTAGTCTTCTTCTACCAGCACCACGGCATAGGCAGCAATCCCTTCTTCCCTGCCGGTAAATCCCAACCCCTCTGTTGTGGTGGCCTTTACGTTGACTCTCCCCGTCTCGATCTCCAGGACATCCGCAACCTCTTTCACCATTCGTGGGATGGTATCCGCGAGCTTCGGTCTCTCGGCCACAATGGTGGCGTCCACATTGATCGGGCGAAACCCTTTCTCCCTCACCCTGGTCAACACCTTTTTTAGGAGAATCATGCTCTTAATATCGCGATACTGGGGGTCCGTGTCCGGAAAATGTCTTCCGATATCTCCCTCTGCAACGGCTCCCAGCAAGGCATCGCAAATGGCATGGGTGAGGACATCCGCATCTGAATGCCCCTTCAACCCCAAGAGATAAGGGATTCTTATCCCTCCCAAGATCAATGGCCGGCCTGAGACGAAGGGATGAACATCATATCCAAAGCCAACTCTCATCTGTTTTTTGTCCCTCCTGTCATGTCTTCTTTGGAAAGGATGCCCGTCTTCAGAAAGAGGTTGGCCAAAAACAGGTCTTCGGGGGTGGTAATCTTAATATTCATATAGGATCCTGGAAGGATATGGACTTTTACTCCCAGATGTTCGACAAGAGAGGCGTCATCCGTCCCAACAAATCCGTCTTCTGCCGCCCGATAGTAAGCCTCTTTGATCACATTGACCTGGAAGGTCTGGGGGGTCTGGATTTGCCAGAGGGATTCCCGATCCAGCGTCTTGAGAACGGTTCCATCCGGATTGGAAACTTTAATCGTGTCCTTGAGCGGCATGGCCAATACCACAGCTCCATGTCGCACCGCAGAGTGAATGCTATCTTCGATCATCGCTTTGGTGACAAAAGGGCGAACTCCGTCGTGAATCGCCACGATGTCCGTGTCCTTCGCGAGAGCGTCAATCCCGTTTTTTACGGAGTCCTGCCTTCGCCTCCCGCCCGGGACGATCTGGGAGACTTTTTGAAATCCATATCTTTCGACGATTTCTTTCAGACAGTAATCCATATCCTCCTCGCCAACCACGAGGAAGATGGAGTGAATCAGAGGGCAGGTATCGAATTTGTCAAGGGTATGAGCGAGGATGGGCTTCCCTCCCAGGGAGTGGAATTGCTTCTTCCCGTGGTCGGGTGTCGGTACGACAGTCGTTCCGACTCTTATCGACTTCCCTTCCATGAAGCGAAGTCCCTTCCCAGCGGAAACGATCACGGCGTCAGCCTTCATCGTTCAAATGCAAACCCGAAAGAAAAGCGTAAGGTTGAGGCTAAGGTTTAGGAAAACTTAACTAAAGATACAGGATCATTTCAACCCTATAAAAAAAGCTCAAAGCGAAAGGATAGGAGAATCTAAACCAAAAAAATGAACCTCAACGATAGAAGGCCAAGTCGCAAGGGAGGATACTCTTAATTCCAACCTATACTCTTATCCTATATTAAAATTCACTGTCCAGAGGGTAATAATAATCCTTCCCCTTGGTCTCTCGATTCGCCTCCTCCTTGAGACGGGCGAAGATCATCCTTCCTGCAGGGGTCTGGAGGACGCTGGTGACGATGACATCGATCATCTTGCCCATGTGTTTTCTTCCGTTATCGACCACAATCATCGTCCCATCATCGAGATAGGCCACCCCCTGCCCGATTTCTTTTCCTTCTTTCAGGATCTTGACATTAATCTCCTCTCCGGGAAGGACAACAGGTTTGATAGAATTGGCTAACTCATTGATGTTGAGCACCTCGATCCCCTGGAGCTCTGCCACTTTATTGAGATTGGAGTCGTTGGTGATGATTTTCCCGCGGACCTCTTTAGCCAATTCAATCAATTTTGAATCGACCTCTTTAACAGCAGGATAATCCCTGTCCACAATTCGAACATCCACCGTGGCCTGTTTTTGGATGTGATGGAGAACTTCCAACCCCCTTTTGCCTCTTGTCCGTTTGATGGAGTCTGAAGAATCAGCAATGTGCTGGAGTTCGTTCAGTATGAATTGCGGAATGATCAACGGCCCTTCTATAAATCCAGTTTCTGTAACGTCGGCGATGCGGCCGTCGATAATCACACTGGTATCCAAAATCTTCGCATTTTCAGTTTGAGGGAGATTTTTCGAAAACAGTTTCCAGTTGGACAGATGAACATCTTCCCCTTTCTTATAGCCGATTCGGAGGCCAATATAGCCACAGACTCCGTAGAGGACGCTCAAAAGAGGAAGGACCGCTCCTTGATGGTTAAATAGATTGGAGAAAAACGCATTGGAAAGAAGATTGGCTACCATGATGCCGAGGATGAAGCCAATGAGGCCTCCCAAAAGATTTTTTAAAGGGACCTTTTTCAATCCCCTCTCGATCAAAAGGATCAAGGCTGCAAGGAAAAGTCCGCCGCCGAACCCCAGAAGAGGAATTGGAGGAGAGGGGGAAAAACCCTGGAATAGATAGTACCCACTGATTCCGCAGATAAGGAATAACAAGATACGAAGAATCCATGAACCCAACCTGTTCACCTCCTTTCCATAATGGGATGGCATGAGATGACATTTGAATGAAAATGAAGGACAAAAATTTGAAAGAGGTCATGATCCAAAGATCGAGTGGATCTCCCTCAAAATATCCGTCTCCTTCACATTCCGGGCGATGGCCAGTTCCTTGACCAGGAGATTTTTGGCGGTGTCCATAATTTTCCTCTCGCCGAAGGAAAGTTCTTTCTCTTCTTTGAGAAGATGGAGATCTCGGAGTACTTCCGCAATGCCATAGATCGACCCCGTATTGATTTTTTCCATGTACTCCCGGTATCTCCTATTCCAGGTCTGAGTATCGACGGTCACTTCCCGATCCTTTAGGATTTCGATGACCTTCCGGACGTCAATTTTCCGGATGACCCCCCTCAGTTTGGCCGCCTCCACATTGTCCCGGGGGATCATAATGGTCATCCCGTTTTCCAAAATTCGGAGGATGAAAAAGATCTGTTCCTTACCAGAGATCTGTTTGGTCTCGATGGCTTCGATGATTCCAACACCGTGTCCTGGATAAACCGCTTTATCACCGATCTGAAACATAAAATTAAAACCTCCTTCCTGGCAGTAAAAAAAGGAATTTCAATTTGGAGCTGGCCGAAGTCACGACAACGGGTAGATACTCCCGCAAAGGGACTGTTTTGATGGTGGCCAATTCAGCGCAAAAAATCAGGTCCCTTCACCTTTGGCCAATCTCAAGATGTCGTTGACATCGGGGTTTGTCCCGTGGATCAGCCTGCCCATTGAGGCATCGATTCCAAAGAAGGCTGAGATTTGAATCTTGCCTTTCGCCTCTCCTCGTTCCCCAGGTCCGCCGGGCCGAAATACTTCCATTACATCTCCGACCTTAAGACCGGTTAATTTCCCGGCGTTCATGTAAACATTTTCACCCTCTACCTTGGCGATCCGACAAAACCAATCCATGCCATCTAATTCTTTGGCAAGGGAGCGTCCCAGGGTAGCAATGGCCAGATCCATCGCTTTCACCTTGGCCCTCTCTTCGGAAAAGGATCCCGTTTCCTTGGCCGCAACGATGGGATTACTGGCGGATAGATTCTTAACGGTTTTACCGGAAAAGGTGTCAATTAGCCTTATGTCTATTTTGATAATGGCCAAAGCCGTTCCTTCCTGATCCTTGGTTGTCTTGGTGGTGAAGACATAGGGGCCCGAGAGTTGTCCCACCACAAGGGCATGGACCCCAAAAATTTCGTTGAGATACTGGAGGACTTTGGGTGTCTCAAGGTCCTTTAAATCAAATTCTTTCCCCCCGAGGCATTCTTTGACCATTCGATAGTCGGTGAAGAGGATTTGGAGGGACCTTCGGTTTACCTCCTTCATCAGTTTTTCAGCGACCCAGTCTCCCCACACCTCCTCGCCCTCAGCGATTCGATCATCAAAATAAGGAATCAGAACTTTTTTCTTCAAGCCCGGAGAGGTCGGTTTCGATGCAGATACAACGAGGACGTCTTCTCCTAAAGAAGACGGTGTTTTCGCAGAAGTAGGGGGAGTTTCTTTTTTAACTTCGGCCTTCTGCACGGACGGGGTGGCAAAGGTTTCCCTTTTGGAGAGGTATTCGTTAACGGGAACAAACAGGTATTTGGGTTGATCCCTTCCCTCGGAGGCCTTCGGGTTTAATATCTTGACATATTCTTCATTATCAACGAAGATTACTTCTTTGTCCAGCAACTCTTTCATTTTTGCCTCGTAAAGGGGTCCTTTCTTAAATGGAAACCAGGACGGCATAGAGCAGGCAAAAACAAAAAAAAGGAAAAAGAAGAGAATCAAGAAAAGTGAAAGGCGGGATCTCGACACTTTGGAGACCTTTTTCCCTTTTTGAATTAACATTATTAAATATACATTAAAAATACAAAAAAATCAATTGTATTTGTACGAAAGTTCGTAACTTTTTGTCCGGGTCCTGAGGGTACCTGAAAAAGGTTCGAGGCGTTTCTCCAATAGGAAAATACCAAATATTTTCAGCATGTTAAGTTGGCATGGACCTCAGTATCTGTCTTTGTTCTCCCGTTGTCAAAAAAAAAGGCAGGATTTGAACTTTGGAACCCTGCCTGTTTCAGGTAAACCGGATTAAATTTCCGGACAATAGCTTATCACTTATTTACCTTTTGCCTTTACCTCCACCATCTTCATCTTTTTGCCACAAGTGCAGTTGCCCGGATTCTGGCTAATGGTGTCGCATTTACAATCGGGGCCACAATCGCAGACATATTTCGCCATACTCACGAAAGGCTTTCTCCTTGACGCCACGTAAATCTTTCCTTCCTCCACCTTCGTCACCTTTGTTTTTACCAGGTCTTTGCCACACGTACACTTGCCAGGGTTTCTTGACATCGTGTCACACGGACAACCTTCACCGCAAGCGCAGACGTAGAGTTGATCCCCAACTTTCGCCGCCATTCTGGCTTTATCCGAAATGGCGAGGGCGGTAAAGGCGAGGCCAAACACAATGGCGAGAACAAGCAATTTCTTCATTCCATATCACCTCCTTTCGATCTCCGTAATAACAAAATATTATACTTCATAAATGAACAAAATTAACGAAAAAATCATTTTTCTCTGACGCAGATTCTTTTAGCCAAAATCAACTTGGGTGATGAACTTCAATGAGGGGAGATGAGGAAGGCCTCTACTTTTTGGAGGTCTTCAGGGGTATCCACACATATCGGTTCATAATCGACAAGGGCGACTTTAATGCGCCAACCGTTTTCCAATGCCCGAAGCTGCTCAAGTTTTTCCAGTTTTTCCAGAGGGGTGGGCTTCATCTTTGAGAAGTGGAGGAGGAATTTCCGACGGAACACATAGACACCGATGTGTTTAAATACTCTCTTTGGTAGAGGTCTACTTGTTCCAAAGGGATGGGATTGCAGCCGTCCGATCTGGAATTCCCGGGGAAACGGAATGGGAGACCGGGAGAAATAAAGGGCAAAATTCTTTTGGTCTACGACGACCTTTACGATATGGGGATTGAGCCAATCCCTCACCTCCTCTATCCTGGTCATCAGAGTGGACATTTGGAGGGTGTCGTCGGTGAGGAGAGGGTTTACCGCTTTATCAATGATATTTCCTTTGATGAGGGGTTCGTCTCCCTGGACATTGACGACGATTTCTGATCTGAGTTTCCTGGCAACCTCTGCCACCCGGTCAGTTCCGGTGAAATGAGTTGGGGAGGTCATCGCCGCTTTTCCGCCAAAGGATTTGACGGCTTCTATGATTCTCTGATCGTCCGTAGCGACGATCGCCTCGTCAATCAGCTTTGATTGGCACACTCCCTCATAGACGTATTGGATCATGGGCTTCCCAAGAATATCGGCGAGAGGTTTCCCTTCAAACCGAGTCGAACCATACCGCGCTGGGATCACGGCGGAGATTTTGATTTCGCTCTTTTTCATCCGAGTTTCGTTTCATTAAATCAGATTCAAATAATCCTGTCAACCTCCACTTCCTCCACTTCTTTCGTCTCTTCCTTCGCATTGTTTTCTTCTTCCCCCTCTCCCCTTGTAGACTGTTCCGTGTTTGCCCGCTTCCATTCGATTGTGACACAGTCTCTTGAGGGAGAGGGCTTTTGTCGTGAGACTTCGGCGTGAGCTCAGTCGAACGCTCAGCCGAACGGATGGGCAAGAGGGAAACCGCAGTGCGTTCCCGCGTAAACATGGTCGAAAATTTTAGTACGTTTTTGTCTTGACAAAAAAATGCTTTGTGATATATTTACCAAAGTTTAATTTATTAACTTAACATGCTCGACTTGATCACTCTAACCTCACTAAACTTTTTCATTGGCCCCTTGATGGAAAATCCAGCAAATTTATTGATGAGACGGCTCAGCATCTAAAGAGAAGGGAGGTGAACGACAACCTTAGCTTTGCGAGTTTTTCATGCGAGATAGCTTCAATCCTATCTTTTTCTTTTTAGAAACTAAACTGAGAAAGGGGTGAATATCTCATGCCGATTACCAGAAGGCAATTTTTGAAAGTTTTTGCAGGTACCGGTGTGGCTGTAACGGTATCAGGGAGTCTTATCCCTGAGATCGTTTCCGCACTGGAGAAGGCAGCATCCGGAAACCCACCTGTCCTCTGGATTCAAGGCGGCGGCTGCACCGGATGTTCCGTCTCGCTGTTGAACACGGTTCATCCGAGTATCGCAGAGGTTCTTCTGAAAATCATCAGCCTGAAGTTCCAGCCGACTGTCATGGCCGCATCCGGAGAACAGGCCTTAGAATACTTATACGAAATGGCGGATAAGTATAAGGGCAAATATTTCCTGGCCCTTGAAGGAACGGTGGAGACCGCTGCCAACGGAAGATATTGTATGCCTGGGGAATTGAAGGGAAAAGACATTACCATTGTCGATATGATGAAGGATTTTGGTTCTAAAGCAGCGGCTGTTCTCGCCTTAGGTCAGTGTGGGTCCTATGGTGGTATCCCCGCAGCCGAACCGAATCCGACAGGTTCGAAGGGCGCCATGGCCTTTTTCAAAGAACAGGGAATTAAAACCCCTGTGATCAACATTCCAGGTTGTCCCCCGCATCCCGATTGGATGGTGGGGACGATTGCGTATGCGTTGATGTTTGGGATCCCTCAACTTGACGCAGATGGGCGTCCCAAAATGTTCTATGGCACCCTGGTCCATGACAATTGCCCGTACCGCTCCTACTACGATGACAAGAAATTCGCTAAATCTTTCGGAGAGGAAGGATGTCGCGTAGAATTGGGTTGTAAAGGACCCGAGTCTTATTCAGACTGCTGGAAGAGGGGATGGAATAATAACGTCAATTGGTGTATCCATAATTCCCTCTGCTTAGGCTGCACCGAACCAGGATTTCCAGATCGATTCTCACCCATGTATGTGAAAACAACAGGATAGGAAGGGAGGTGAAATGAATGGCAAAATTAGTAATCGACCCATTAACAAGAATTGAAGGTCACCTTAAGGTTGAAGTCGAAGTGGAAGGTGGAAAAGTGAAAGATGCTAAATCCTCTGGGACTATGTTCAGGGGTTTTGAGATCATACTGAACGGAAGAGATCCTCGGGACGCGCCCCAATTGGTCCAACGGATTTGTGGGGTCTGCCCAACCGCCCATGGGACTGCATCCGTTCGGAGTCTGGATAATGCCTTCGGAGTAAAACCACCTACGAATGGAAGGATCATCAGGAATCTGATCTTTGGCGCAGATTATTTGATGTCCCACATTCTCCATTTCTACCACCTGGTTGCTCTCGATTATGTGAAAGGACCCGACACAGAACCTTTCATTCCTCGGTACGAAGGGGATTACCGCCTCGATCCGAAAATAAATCAAGTAGCCGTGAATCAGTATGTTAAGGCATTAGACATCCGACAGAAATGCCACCAAATGGTCGCTCTTTTTGGTGGAAGGACTCCTCACGTCTATGGCATGGTGGTGGGAGGAGCCACAGAGATTCCTACGGTCGATAAAATGGTTTCCTTTAAGTGGAGACTCAAAGAGATCCAAGAATTCATCGACGGAACTTATCTTCCAACGGTCTATCTCGTGGCTGGAGCGTACAAAGACCTCTTCGAGGTTGGGCCTGGATGTAAGAACCTTATTTCCTTCGGAGTCTTTCCTCTGGATGACGATGAAAAGACCTTTCTCCTCAAACCAGGGTCTTACACTCAGGGCAAAGACTTACCCCTGGATCAGACTCAGATTAAAGAATATGTCAAATACTCATGGTATGACGATAAAACAACAGGACTTCATCCCAGCGTCGGGAAGACCGTACCGGACATTAATAAAAAGATGGGGTATTCGTTCGTAAAGGCTCCAAGGTATCGCGATCTTCCTCATGAAGCCGGGCCGTTGGCAAGGATGTGGGTTACTAACCCTGTCTTGAGCAAGAACGCGAACAAATTTTTGGGAGTAGACGAGAAGAAGGAGATTCGTTTCAGAGATCTCGGGGATAAAGCCTTCTCTGTTTTGGGAAGGATTGCAGCCAGGGCTGAAGAATGTAAGCTTGTGGCGGACGCAATGGATAAATGGGTTATGGAACTCAAACCCGGAGTTCCATCCTATATCAAAGCGGACATTCCAAAAGAAGCGATGGGATTTGGATTGAGCGAAGCTCCGCGAGGCGCTTTGGGGCATTGGATTTCAATCAAGGATCAAAAGATTGCCAACTATCAAGTATGCAGTGCGACCATTTGGAACGCCGGTCCCAAGGATGACAAAGGGAAATTAGGCCCCATTGAGCAGGCACTCATTGGGACACCGGTAAAGGATATTAAGAACCCGTTCAATATCGTACGGGTCGTCCGCTCATTCGATCCCTGACTGGGTTGCGCCGTGCACGTGCTGCACGCTGAAACCAAGAAGGTTCATGAGTTCAAAGTGATTTAAAGTTTTTTGGTCAAGCTCAACTTTTGAGGCTGCTTGGGCAAACCCAAGCAGCCTCTTTGTTTAGGAAAATGGCCACGCCCGGTAAAACTCTCGTCGTTGGAATGGGAAACCTTCTCTATCGAGATGAGGGTATTGGTGTTCACGTGATTCAAGCGATGGAAAAGATGGAAATCCCTCCACATATCGAATTGCTCGATATTGGAACGTCTACGATGGATTTAATCTCGTACTTGAAAGAAGTGAAAAAATTGATTGTGATCGATGCCATGAAAGCCGGCGGGACTCCTGGCACGATTTACAAATGCAAACCGGAGGATCTGATGCCTAAAAATGGCGGCCCCATTTCTCTCCATGAGATTGGTCTCTTGGAAACACTCAGCATGGCCAAAAAAATGCATCTGGAGATCGAAACCGTCATCGTAGGGGTCGAGCCTGAAATTATCGACTGGGGCATGGAATTGACAGATGAGGTGAGAAGCAGAATCCCATCCATTATTGAAGCCGTTCTGAAAGAAAGTTAAAATTAAATTATGAAACGGGCTGAAATTGGGATCACCGGAATCGTCCAAGGAATCGGGTTTAGACCCTTTATCTACAATTTGGCTCAAAAGCACCTGATCCGGGGATGGGTCCTCAACAACGAAAAGGGAGTCTTGATCGATGCCGAAAGCGAAGACGGAAACCTGGATCGGTTCATTCAGGACATTCCCAAGCTCGCCCCGCCATTAGCCCGAATCGAATCGTTTGATGTAACGTACCTCGAACCTTTTGGTTACACCACTTTTGAAATCAGGAAGAGCGAAGAGGCTCAAGAGAAGTTTGTTCTCATCTCGCCCGACGTAGCCACTTGCGAACAATGTCTCTCCGAGCTTTTCTCACCTAAGAACTTTCGATATCGATATTCTTTCATCAACTGTACCCTCTGCGGGCCGAGATTTACGATTATCCAGGACATTCCTTATGATCGCCATAAAACAACCATGGCCCCATTCGTCATGTGTCCTGTCTGTCAGAAGGAGTATGAAGACCCGTTGGACCGGCGTTTTCACGCCCAGCCGAACGCCTGCCCGGCCTGTGGCCCTTCTCTTCGCCTCGAGGATAGAGAAGGAAAAGAAGTTCCTGGAGATCCGATTCCGAAAGTCCTGGATCTGCTATCTGAAGGAAGGATGGCAGCGATCAAAGGTCTTGGAGGGTTTCATCTCGCCTGCGATGCAAGAAATCAAGACGCCGTTTCGTCTTTGAGGTCCCGAAAGTTTAGAGAGGACAAACCTTTTGCAGTGATGTGCCAAAATATCGAGGAAGTGAAGAAGCACTGCGAGGTCAACGAAGAAGAGGAGAAATTACTATTGAGTGTGGAAAGGCCGATTGTCATCCTAAGAAAGAAGAAAGATTCTCCGATCGCCCATGCAGTGGCTCCCTATCAAGATACCCTGGGGGTCATGCTGCCCTACTCCCCCCTTCACCACCTTCTCCTCAACGGCCCTCTCAAAGCACTGGTGATGACCAGCGGCAACGTGAGTGACGAGCCCATCTCTTATAAGAATGAGGAGGCCTTTCACCGTCTCTCCAACATCGCCGATTATTTCCTCTTCCACAACCGCGAGATCCATATGAGGTGCGACGATTCTGTGACAAGAATCTTCGATGGGAAACCCTATATCCTCCGCAGGTCAAGAGGTTACGTTCCCTTCCCTATTAAACTTCCTTTCTCTCTCGAAATGATCCTGGCCTGTGGGGGAGAGCTGAAAAACACCTTTTGCCTGACCCGCGGCCAATACGCCTTTATGAGTCACCACATCGGGGACCTCGAGAATTTGGAAACCCTCACTTCTTTCGAGCAAGGAATCCAGCATTTCAAGAGGCTCTTCTATATTGAGCCAAAGGCAGCTGCTTACGATCTTCATCCGGATTACCTTTCTACCCAGTACGCCCTCTCGATTCCAGACATTCCAAAAATCGGCGTCCAACATCACCACGCCCATATTGTCAGCGCGATGGCTGAAAATGGAATAGAGGGGGATGTTATCGGAGTGGCTCTGGACGGGACGGGTTTTGGATTGGACGGTACCGTATGGGGAGGTGAATTTATTAAAGCCAGTCTAAAAGACTTTGATCGATTGGCCCATCTGAAAAAAGTCCCTATGCCTGGAGGTTCGATGGCCATTAAAGAGCCTTGGCGAATGGCCATGGTCTACCTTTTTGAGGCTTTTGAAGAGGAAGCCACGAAACTGAAGGTTGACCTGATGAAAAGAATTGATTTTCAAAAATGGGACATATTGAAGAGGGCGATCAAAAAGAAGGTTAATACTCCGTTGACCTCGAGCATGGGGCGCCTCTTTGACGCGGTTTCGTCACTTCTCTCCATAAGAGACGAGGTCCACTATGAAGGACAGGCAGCCATCGAGCTGGAGATGATTGCGGATCACGGGGTGAAAGAAGAATATCCTTTCCAAAAGCATGAAGATGCAATGCCGATGGTAATTGACCCAGTAGAGGTGATACGAGGGATAGTGCGTGATTTGATAGATGGAGTACCCGCCTCAAAAATTTCAGGGAAATTCCATCGTACCATTTCGCGCGTGATCATCGAGACCTGTGAGACGATCCGATCCAAGGAAAAGTTAAATCGGGTCGTTCTAAGCGGCGGCGTCTTTCAGAATATTTTCCTTCTCTTCCTTGTCATGGAGGACTTGAAAAGATCGGGGTTCGACGTCTATACTCACCATTTGGTACCCCCCAATGACGGCGGCATCTCCTTAGGACAAGCGGTAGCCGCCCATATGAAACTATTTGAAGGGAGTGACTAAAGCGTCTAAAATGTTTTTTTAAATTTAGTCACTTTAGCTCACTTGGAATTTTAGTCACTGGTTTTGGGGTGATGATTATGTGCTTGGGAATACCTGGAAAAATCATAGAGATTGAAAAGAATGTGGCAAAGGTGGACGTAGGCGGTGTTTCGAGAGACATCTCGCTCGATCTCTGTCCGGATGTTTCCGTAGGGGAATATGTCCTCATCCACACGGGCTTTGCCATTCAAAAGGTGGATGAAGAAGAAGCCAAGGAAACCCTTGATCTCTTAAAACAAATGGCAAAAGCAATATGAAATTTATAGATGAGTTCCGAGATAAGGAGATTGCAGAAGGACTGATCCAGAGAATCAAAAAGACCTCCACCCGTCCCGTCCAGTTGATGGAGGTCTGCGGAACGCATACGGTCGCCATCTTCCGGTATGGGATAAAAGGCCTTCTTCCTGAACATATCACGCTCCTTGCGGGTCCCGGCTGCCCGGTCTGTGTCACTCCCAATGCCGATATCGATTTGGCCATCGCCCTCTCCCGCCAGAAAGATACCGTGATTGTGACCTTCGGCGACATGATGAAGGTCCCCGGTTCGACATCGAGCCTCCAGAAGGAGAAGGCCGACGGAAGAGACATCCGCATCATCTACTCCTCTCTCGATGCGTTGAAAATAGCGAAGGAAAATTCCGGCAAGACAGTAGTGTTTCTGGCGATTGGCTTCGAAACCACTTCTCCTACCATTGCGGTGGCTATCCTCCGAGCTAAAGACGAGAAGTTACGTAATCTCTTTTTCCTGGACAGCCAGAAACGGGTTCCTCCGGCCCTTGTCGCTTTATTGCAGTCCAAACAATTAAAGATTGATGGATTCATCCTCCCAGGCCATGTCAGCACGATCCTCGGAACGAAACCATATCGGTTTATCTCAGAAGACTTTGGCCGACCTGCTGTGGTCACGGGCTTTGAGCCTTTGGACATTCTCCAGGGTGTTTGGATGCTCCTCAAACAGATCGAAGACAACCGCGCTGCCGTTGAGATTCAGTATCGAAGGGTCGTCCACGAAGAGGGAAATCCAACCGCGCTCAGTAAGATTTATGAGGTATTCGAAGACGGTGAAGGCCATTGGAGAGGACTTGGACTCATTCCCAATAGCGGATATCGCTTTAAGGATTCTTACAAAGAAATGGATGTCAGGAATTTTGATGTCGACGTGGAGCCGCCGAAGGAGCATCCGGAGTGTCTTTGTGGAGAAGTGCTTCAGGGAATCAAGAGCCCGTTGGAATGTCGCCTGTTCAAAAAAGTCTGCCAGCCAGAAAACCCCATTGGCCCTTGCATGGTCTCGATTGAAGGAACCTGTCATACGTATTTCAAATATCAGTAAAAATTCATCTCAAGGATTCAAGGGGTCTGGGGGGTCAGATTTCATGTGAAAAGAAAACCATGAGGCGAGCGTTCAAGTTGTGGAGCGAACTTCTTAGGAAACGTATCAGACATTTGAGTATTAAATACTCGAACCCTTGCACCCTCGAATCCTAGAACCCTTTAAGGAGAAGCCTTTATGCCCGACGACAAGATCCTTTTGGCCCACGGGAGTGGAGGAAAGCTTTCTCACGAACTGATTAAACAGATTTTTCTGCCTCGGTTCAGAAACCCTTTCCTCGAGCCATTGGACGATAGTGCAAAAATACCCAATCCCCATGGACCAATCGCTTTCACGACCGATTCCTATGTGGTCAATCCCATTTTCTTCCCGGGCGGAGATATCGGGAAATTGGCTGTATGCGGGACGGTGAACGACCTCTCGATGGTAGGGGCTGTCCCGTCTCATCTCAGTCTCTCGCTCATTGTAGAAGAAGGGTTCTCTATCGAGCATCTCAAACGGATCGTCTCTTCAATCCATGAAACAGCTGAGCAGGCAGGAGTGAACATTGTGACGGGCGATACCAAAGTGGTAGAACATGGAGCCGCGGATCAGTTGTTTATCAATACCGCAGGGATCGGATGGATTAGGCCGGGGATTAACCTTTCGGGAACCAATGCCAGACCGGGGGATAAGATCCTTTTAAGCGGTTATCTTGGAGATCACGAGATGGCTGTCCTCTCCCAAAGGGAAGGATTTAAATTTCAGGGTGAGCTGAGAAGTGACTGCGCCCCATTAAACGATCTGGTCGGGAAAATGCTTGATGTCTGCCCTTCCATGCACTGTATGCGGGACCCTACCCGTGGTGGGCTGGCCACCACCCTCAATGAGATCGCCTCGATGTCCAATGTAGGAATGGTGATCGAAGAAGAGAAAGTTCCTGTCCGTGAATCGATCAAGGGAATCTCTGAACTGTTGGGTTTGGACCCGCTCTATCTTGCCAATGAAGGGAAATTGATCGCTATTTGCCCGCCGAATGAAGCAGAGCGGCTATTGGAGGCGATGAAGAGCCATCCCCTTGGTAGGAATGCTGAGGTTATTGGTAGGGTGACAGAGGAAAATCGAAAGAGAGTGACGCTCCACACATTGATCGGCGGTCACCGAATTCTGGATATGTTAAGCGGAGGGCAATACCCGAGGATTTGCTAACACTCCGTCCGTGGTAATCAAACGAAATTTTCCCATACCAGGAGAATAGAGATGACGGACAGAAGCAAGCGGTATGTCAGACCGCAATTGGCATTCGAAGATATTGTCACGCTGAAGGGCAAGCGGGTGGCTTTCGACAGTGTCGCCGAAATGCTGATGGTCCGTGCCCAAGAAATCCCCGATACTGTCCATGTCCTTTTCTACGACGAAGTCATTACCTACGCCCAGACCAACGAACGCGCCAACAAGGTAGCTCATTACCTCAAGGAGAAAGGCGTCGTTAAGGGAGATATCGTATCGGTGATGGTTCTGAACTCACCCGAAGTGTACTACACCATGTTTGGAGCACATAAGCTGGGAGCCATCGCTGGCGCCATCAACTACATGTTGAAAGGTCCTGAAATCGCCTATGTTCTGGAAGACTCCAAACCGAAGGTGGCATTCGTGGGCAGCGAATATATGGAGGAGTTTGCCAGAGGTTGGAAGCTCTCGTCCCACAAGCCAACCGTCGTGGAGGTTGTCACGGGAATCAATCACCGGGCTGACATCGCCACAGGGACACTCCAGGAGATTATCGACAACTATCCGACCGCTGAATGTCTGGTGCCACAAGCCCTTGAGGATCCTTTCCTTCTCCTCTATTCCTCGGGCACCACGGGTACGCCCAAAGGCATCCTGCTCTCGAACAAGAATCAATTAACCATATGCAAGGACAGGGCTTCCATGGGCGTGAGCAGACCTGGAGACGTCATGATGATCATTCTCCCCATGTTTCACACGAATCCCTTGTGCGTGCATACATACCCGCTCAGCTATCAGGGGCTGACGCTTTGTATCCGGAAAACCTTCTCCCCAGCCGACTTCTGGCCATCCATCACTCGGTACGGGGTCACTCTCGTCCAGGGCGTTCCCGCCATGTATGCCTACATCTATAATGCCGCCGACCCAAAAACCATCGAGTATGACAAGCTGAAGCTGAGGTTTGCCTCTTCCGGCGCAGCGCCCATGCCGCCGGAGCTGATCGACGCCTTCAAAGAAAAATTCAACGTCCAGGTGATTGACGGTTATGGCCTCACCGAGGCCTGTGGGGTCACCACATCGAGCCTCGGCATGCCGAAGAACCGGGCATCGATCGGTATCGCTTACCCGAGCTTGCAGGTGGAGATCATGGACAATAACAATCACATTATGCCTTATGGCGAGCGGGGAGAGATCTGCATCAAGGGTGACGCGGTGATGATCGGCTACCTGAATAAGCCTGAGGCCACCGCCGAGGCCATTAAGGACGGCTGGCTCCACACCGGCGACATAGGTTACATGAATGAAAACGGGTGTGTCTTCTTTTCCGGCCGCAAAAAAGAGATGATTAACCGTGGCGGAGAAAACATTTATCCCCGGGAAATCGAGATTCCTTTGGAAAATCATCCGAAGATTGCGGAGGTTGCGGTCATCGGAGCGCCGGACCCGGCCCTGGGCGAACGTGTGCGGGCATGTGTCATCCTGAAAGACGGATGTACCATGAGCGGAGACGAAGTCAAAGAATATCTGCAGGATAAGATTGCCAAGTACAAGCTCCCGGAGTTCGTGGAATTCATGAAGAGTTTCCCTCGCAACCCGACCGGCAAAATTCTGAAACAGGAATTAAAGAAAAGATTCGCAGGATAAACGGGATATCAGGCAGGATATCAGCCGGATTTAGCTACCTATCAGACCTTTCTTCTCTTCCCGAAAAGTAATTTAAAGGCAGAGGTCTGCGGACGACTTTCCCCTTCTCCGGCACCGGGAAGGAAAAACCGAAAACAATTTTGAAGAAGGTCCGAATGATTTCGAAAGTGGCTCCCCAGAGGATTTCTTCCTCTCCATCCTCCTTATGGACTAGACACGGAAACTCCCAGGGGTTGGGAATTCCTTGAGCCATAAGGCGTTCAGGCACCTCCAAAGAATAAACCGCATAGTTTTCCCGCTTGAAAAATTTCTCTAAGGGAATGGAAACGATTTTATCCACTTCCCAGCTGAGCTTGGGTTTCCAGCTATGCTTCACCATGCCGACCAGGGGGAAGATGACCCACGGGCGGTGATGAAGATGGTATGTCGGCAAGGGGCCCAAAAATTCGACATTGAAGGGACTCAGGCGCAATTCCTCCCAGCTCTCCCGCAAGGCATTGCCTAATAGGAAAAGGATTTTCCCGTAGGTCGGTTTCCCTTTTTGATTGGCCAGCGTCAGGCCAGGTCCGCGGATTCCGGGCAAGAGTCCGAACTGAAGGAACCTCCCTGACAGAGAATCTAAGAACGGATGAATTCCACCGCCCGGTGCGCAGAGATCGCCGGGCTGCTGGACGTTCTTCGATCTTTTGCTCAGGAGAAAGACGTAATGCCCCGAAGCATTTTCCGGGCCTCGGCCTTCACGGAAATAGAGCGGCAGGAGAACTGCTCCCCCGGCCCATGTGCTCCGACTCTTTCTCCGTTTATCGATGAAATCAAACTCGGCCAGGTAGTCCACGGGCTCACGTCCGAGGGCCTCGACTACGTGAGACCGTAACCCTTCCTGATCATTGACGAGGGAAAGGGGCATGGGTTCAGCCGACGCTATCTCACTGCTTGAATTCTTCTGAGGGTGCACTCCCGTCCCTTCTCCACGTTAATCTGGAACGAGCTACATTTTGGACATGAGTAAGGGATGAAATGCCGGAAAGGATCTTTTCGATCAAGGTTCATGCCTCCTTTGTATCCACAGGATTCGCATCGAATGCGAGCCTTGATGGTTTTCACTTTGACCTTCGCCCCTTCCGCAACTGTTCCCTTGAATAACTCATGAATCCAAAAAGTGACCTGCTCCACGTTGAGGATGGCTAATTCGCCGATCTCAAGTTGGATGGACAAAACTCTTTTCCCGTCATTTTTTTTTGCCGTATCGAGAACGTTTCGTACAACTTCGTTGGATATGGAGAATTCATGCATGTTTAAAAAGAAATCCCCTCACCTCATCCCTTTCCCCACCGGGGAGAGGGGAAAGTGAGGGGGTGCTCGAATTATGATTTTAGTCTCAGAGCCTCGATCACCTTCGGTATCCCTATCCCTTTGATGGCATTCGTCTTTATAAAGGGAGCTTGGGGATTGATCTTTTTGGCATCTCTTTCCATTCGGGAAGGATCCACCTTCATCGCCTTGGCCAAATCGATCTTGTTGAGCACAACGACATCCGCTTCTCTGAAGATATAAGGATGTTTTATAAGCGTATAAGGTCCTTCGGTCACGGACGTAACAACCAGCCTTTTATGGGCACCTAATGGGAATTCCCCAGGACAGATGAGGTTTCCCACATTTTCGATGAAGAGCACTTTAACGCGGTCGAGTTTCATCGTGTCGATCGCCCGGCGGATAAGTTTTGCATCCAGGTGACACTCCTTCCCCGTGTTGACCTGAATAACGCGGGCTCCTTCTGCTTCGATTCTTTCTGCATCAATGGTGGTGGTGAGGTCTCCTGCAATGACAGCCACCTTCTCACCCATCCGCAACTTTCTTAGAATGGCCTTGATCAAAGAAGTTTTCCCCGAACCGATCGAACCCATAATATCGATAGCCAATATGCTTGAATGATCAAACTTCTTCCTATTTTCCCTCGCCAAACTTTTATTCTTAGCTAAAAGGTCTTTCTCCAATTCAATGTCGAATATTTCAGGCCCCCTCGATTTTATAATCTTCATCTCCGCATCTCCTTTGATTTTACCTGTCGGCAAACGCCAAGAATTATAACGGAATTGATTTTGAAATGGAAGGGATGCTAAGGTAGCGAATTGCCTCAAATTAAATGTTACCGGGTGTCTGAATAAAAAGGGATCGTTGACTCATAATAGATGTTACCAGATATCGGCGCCGGAAAGGAGATTGGGTTATGAG
>Ga0326728_10008158_pt1 | contig 26262 bp, 21 predicted proteins | sample MB3enrmetagenome_FD_207602 | JGI IMG/M metagenome (GOLD analysis project Ga0326728, IMG submission 207602) | Lab enriched peat soil microbial communities from McLean, Ithaca, NY, United States - MB31MN | ecosystem: Environmental > Terrestrial > Soil > Wetlands > Peat | place: USA: New York... | reverse complement strand
TTCATGGTAATCTCTCAATAGACACCTGAGAGTGGACAGAGAAGACAAGAGGAGTAACAAACGCCGTGCTGGCGACCGCAAAGAAAACAACCCTGATTGAAAACTTCCGCACCCACGAGAAGGACACCGGCTCGCCGGAGGTCCAGATCGCGATACTGAGTGCGCGCATCAGCGAACTGACCGAACACTTCAAGACGCACGTTAAGGACCACGCTTCCCGGCGCGGTCTTTTGCAGTTGGTCAGCAAGCGCCGCCGCCTTCTGGACTACCTGAAGACGCACGATACCGATCGCTACCGCGACGTCATCGGCAAACTCGGTATCCGCAAGTAGCCAGAGCCGGCCCAGAAAGCCCACTATTGACCCGGAAGCGCCCAGACCGAAGATTGGTCACGGCTCCCGTTCTAAACAGGACCTGGGGCCATGGTGTACCTGGCGAAAGCGACCCGCAGCCAGGGACGACGCCGAGCTATGGGCTGAGCGCGTTCCGGCTTTTCGCCGGCGCACCCTCCGGCGCATTTCCCACACAAGTTTCTCAAGCGAACACAATGAAACGAGGACACTATGTCTAAGCATGAAGTATCCGTCGAACTTGCCGGTGGCAAGCGGATGGTTTTTGAAACAGGGCGCATGGCCAAGCAGGCCTCCGGCGCCGCACTGGTGAGCACGGGCGAAACCGTCGTTCTGGCCACCGCCGTGGCCTCTTCCGAACCCCGGGAAGGCATCGACTTTTTTCCCCTCACCGTGGATTACCGCGAGTACACCTACGCCGGCGGACGGATTCCCGGCGGATTTATCAAGCGCGAAGGCCGGCCCAGCGAAAAAGAAGTGCTGACCTGCCGCCAGATTGACCGCCCCCTTCGGCCGCTCTTTCCCGATGGCTTCCGCAACGAGACCCAGTTGATTGCGCTGGTTTTCAGCGCCGACAAGGAGAACGATCCGGACGTGATTGGCATCAACGCCGCCGCCTGCGCGCTGGCGCTCAGCGACATTCCCTTTAGCGCCACGGTGGGCGCGGTGCGCGTGGGCCGCGTGGAAGGCCAGTTTGTCATCAACCCGACCTATGCCGAGCGCGCCGCCACCACGGTCAACATCATGGTAGTCGGCCACAAGGACGGCATCGTGATGATCGAGTCGGGCGCCAAGGAAGAGTCTGAAGAGACGATTTTGGCGGCCATCGAGTTTGGCCACGCGGAGATCAAGAAGATTATCGCTGCCGTCGAGGAGCTGGTTGCTCTGGCCGGCAAGCCCAAGCGGGCATTTATGCCGCCGGAGTTTGACGAGGCTTATTATGCCGAGCTCAAGGCCAAGATCGAAGACCGCCTCAAGGACGCGCTGGACACCAAGAAGCATCCCAAGCTGGAAAGCCAGGAACTGATCAAAAAGATCAAGGACGAACTGGCAGCCGAGCTGCCTGCAGACGATCCGGTCGCCAAGAAGAAGCTGGCTCACTACTACGAAAAACTGAGAGAGCAAATCTTCCGCGAGCAGGTGACAAAAGAGAGGATTAGGCCCGACCGGCGGCTCTTCGACGAAATTCGCCAGATTACCATCGAGACCAGCGTACTGCCCCGCGTGCATGGTTCGGCGCTATTTACGCGCGGAGAAACGCAGGCGTTGGTTACGGCCACGCTGGGCACCACCGACGACGGACAGCGGTTGGAGAGTTATGAGGGCGAGAAGAAAAAGCCCTTCATGCTGCACTACAACTTTCCGCCATTCTGCGTGGGCGAAACAGGCCGCATGACCGGCACGGGCCGTCGCGAGATTGGCCACGGAGCGCTGGCGGAACGCGCTATCACCGCGGTTCTGCCCTCGCCTGAAGAATCGCCTTATACGATTCGCATTGTCAGCGACATTCTGGAGTCCAACGGCTCATCATCGATGGCCACGGTTTGCGGCGCGAGTTTGGCGCTGTTTGATGCCGGCATCGCGCTCAAAGGAGCGGTAGCGGGCGTGGCGATGGGCCTGGTGAAGGAGGGTGACGATTACGCCATCCTGACCGACATCGCCGGCGCGGAAGATCACTACGGCGACATGGACTTCAAGGTGGCCGGAACGCGCAAGGGCATTACCGCGCTACAGATGGACATCAAGATCGGCGGCCTGACTCATGAAATTCTTTCTCAGGCCATGGAGCAGGCGCGCAAGGGCCGGCTGTACCTGCTGGATAAGATGGACGCGGCGCTGGACGGGCCGCGCACCGAGCGCTCGCAGTATGCGCCGCGCATCGAGACGGTGATGATTCCCACTGACAAGATTCGCGACCTGATCGGCAAAGGCGGAGCCACCATCCGCAGCATCATCGAGCAGACCGGCGCAAAGATCGATGTGGACGACACCGGCAAGGTCAACGTTGCCTCGTGCGACGCCGAGGGCCTGAAGAAGGCGCTGGAGATGATCGGCAACCTCACTGCCGTGCCGGAGATCGGCAAGGTTTATCTGGGCAAGGTAGTGCGGCTGGCGGAGTTCGGCGCGTTTGTCGAGCTCTTCCCCGGCACCGACGGCCTGCTGCACATCTCCGAGATTGCCGAGCATCGCGTGAAGGAAGTGAAGGACGAACTGCGCGAGGGCGACCAGGTGATGGTGAAGGTTCTGGCCATCGAGGGCAATCGCATCAAGCTCAGCCGCAAGGCGCTCATCAAGGAGCAGAAGGCCAAGCTGGGATTGACGGCTCCGGCGGCATCGGAAGAGGTGGAGATTTCCGCCTCCGGATCGCAGGCCGCGCCTGTTGCGCCGCCCAGGCCGAGCAAGCCGCTCAATGAATTCGACGAGCGCCAGCCAAAATCGAACCAGAGCACCATCCTGATCGAAGGCGGAGACGACTTCGACGAGGCGGGCAGCGAGGAGTTCGACGAAGAGAACGAGCCGAACTTCAATCGAATCGATGGCGCGCCAGCTCCAGTCGCCGGACAACCAGCTGGTGGAGGCAGGCCAAAGCCCGACAATAAAAATCGCCGCCGCCGCCGCCGTCCGGGTGGTGGTGGACGCGGATAATTTTATGAAGTGAATGAGTGAAATAGTGAATATGTGAAAGGCCCGGAGCGGATCCGGGCCTTTTCTTTTTCAGATTTCCGAATTCGAAGCAAATGCTGAGGCGTAAGAGAATTCCGCGCGAGACGGTTACCGATTATGAGGGATTGTCTGGCGCCTCCGCCAATGGCGCATTACGCGCGTAAGCAGCTCGTTGCTTGTTCTCGTACATACGCAGGTCGGCCGCAATGCACAATGAGTCCATGTCGGAAGCGTCTTCTGGGAAGACCGCAATGCCAATGCTGGCGCCAATCCGCACCGTATGGCTCTCGAGTTGGAGAGGTTCTCTGAGCAACTGGATCAGCGAATGACCAACGCTTTCGGCATCCTCGCGGCTGGTAGGCACCTCCAGAATTACGGAAAACTCGTCTCCCCCGGTTCGGGCAACAGTATCGGAGCGGCGGACGCGTCCAGAGCAGATCTGTGCAACGCGCTTCAGCAGCAGGTCGCCCACGTGATGTCCCAGCGTGTCATTCACATTCTTAAAGTGGTCCAGATCGACCAGCAGTAACGCCGTTTGCGCTCCAGACCGGCGGGCGCGTTCCAAAGCAATGGAAAGCCGGTCCAGGAAGAGCCGGCGGTTGGGCAGTCCGGTCAGTTCGTCATGCAGCGCCAGATACTTATTGTGTTCAATCTGGTCTTCCAGCAGCAGAAGAATCATGCCGATGGCCACGATGTATTTGGGCAGATTCCAGACCTCGGCTTCAACATGAGCATTGGGCACGAAATAAAACAGCAAAGGCCCCATGAAAAAGACCGAAGCCCAGGTTATGAAGCCGGCAGTGGTGATGAAGGCCCCGGCCGTGGCGCGCCGGTATGAGAAAAAGAATTTGATGGAGCAATCGAGAAAGACCGTCACCAGTACGGCGCTCATCGCCAGATAGGCGCCATTCCCCGGCCGGTTCTGCACGACCAGCAGGAAGACAGAAAGAAGCAGATTGACGGCGAGTGTGGTCCAGCGATACCTGGAATTGCACGTGCGCAGAGAAAGCAGGGCAATCGTCAGGGGACCGATGCCGAAGAGCGCGGCCGCAATGGTCCACATCCAGCGCGTCTGACAGGTAAAAAGCAGGGAAATATAGAGCGTGTTCGCCGTCAGCAGCATGATCATCATGATGCGGCTGGAGAGTTGATTCCGGTAGGGAATGACCGCCACCTGGAAGAGCACACCGGCCCATGTCAAGGCAACAACGGCGAGAATTTGCGCCATTTCTCCCCAGGTTCCGGGAAGGTGATTGAAAAGGCTGGCGACGAAGTGCAGAGCGATCATCAGCCATGCAATCAGCCACATCCCGGCGGCCGGCGAATAGTTGCGCCGTGCGGTGGAGGCAAAGGCGTATATCAGCAACGCGATTGCGATACTATCCGGTAATGCGCTCCAATTCATACTTCTTCCCCTGATCCGACGAACATACTTCCTGAATCGGTAGATATCCCAATAATAATAGTGAAATATGAACCGCTAGGATTACGGAAGGGCAGTGGAGCACTGCGTCAGATTGAATCCTCCTGATTACCTTGAGGAGGAAAGACGTTGCCCATGCGGTGAATCTGCGCGCCCACACCGGCGAGCTTTTCCTCGATGCGCTCATAGCCGCGATCCATGTGATAGACGCGGTCCAGGATGGATTCGCCGTCCGCGACCAAAGCCGCCAAAACCAGCGATGCGGAAGCGCGCAGGTCGGAGCACATGACGGCCGCGGCGGAAAGCCTGGCCGGTCCACGCACCGTGGCCGCGCGGCCTTCGACCTTGATGTTAGCGCCCATCCGCGCCAGTTCCTGCACGTGCATGAAGCGATTCTCGAAGATGTTTTCCTGGATCGTGCTGACGCCTTCGGCCTGGGTGGCCAACGCCATGAATTGCGCCTGCATGTCGGTGGGAAAGCCGGGATATTCTTCCGTGGAGATGTCGGCGGCGCGCAGTTTGCCGCCGGAGCGCACGCGCACCGAATCGGCGCCGAGAATCTCCACGCAAGCGCCGGCTTCCTGGAGTTTGTTGATGATCGCGCTCAGGTGCGCTGAAATGCAATCGGCCACTGTCAGGTCGCCGCCGGTGATAGCGCCGGCGATCAGAAATGTACCGGCCTCGATGCGGTCGGGGTTGATGCGATAACGCGCGCCGTGCAACCGGCTGACGCCTTGTACTCGAATGGTGGATGTGTCCGCGCCTTCAATCTTCGCGCCCATGGCGATCAGCAGCGCGGCCAGGTCGGCGACCTCGGGCTCGCGCGCGCAGTTCTCCATCAGGGTTTCGCCCTCGGCCAGCACTGCGGCCATCAACAAATCCTCCGTGCCGGTGACGGTGATTTTGTCAAAAACAATGTGAGCGCCGTGCAATCGCTCTGCGCGCGCATCCATATAGCCGTGCTCCTGGGTAATGCGAGCGCCCATCTTTTCCAGGCCCTTGATGTGCAGATCGATGGGACGGCCGCCGATGGCGCAACCGCCGGGCATGGCCACGCGCGCCATGCCGGCGCGGGCGATGAGCGGACCGAGGACCAGGGAGCTGGCGCGCATGGTCTTCACAATTTCGTATTTGGCTACTGGATCGGAGAGCGTGCGGCAATTGATGGTGGTCGAGTTCGGCGTGTCATCCGAGCGGACCTCCGCACCCATCGATTTCAGAAGGCGGCGCTGGGTTGCGATGTCCCAAACCTGGGGAATGTTTTCGAGGGTAATCTCGTCCTCGGTGAGAATCGCCGCTGCCATGCAGGGCAGCGCCGAGTTCTTTGCCCCGGAGACGCGAATCGTGCCCGAGAGCGGATTGCCGCCGCGAATGACAAATTTATCCATGAATGCAGAAGGGCCTCTGGGATTCTAGTGTAAATCGCGGTGCTGGATGGAGCAGGAAGGCGCGTGTCTCAGACTTAAGAAATCTCTGATTAACCTGGGTAATACTCTTGGCTACAGCTCCAGCACATTATCTTCGATGGCCAACCGGACGTTGCCGTCGGATTTTGCGAGGCGGCGGACGGCCTCGGGCTTATCGACTTTGGCTTTGAGCATGACCAGTGCCACGGGGACGCTGCGGCCGGCGCACTTGATGGTCTCGACGGCGGTGGCGCGGTCGATCTGGCAGGCGCGCATCAGGAGGCGGATGCCGCGCTCCACCAGCTTGGAGTTCTGCATGTGGACGTTGACCATCAGGTTTTCGTAGACGTAGCCGAGCCGGGTCATGGCGCCGGTGGTGATCATGTTGAGGATCATCTTCTGGGCGGTGCCGGCCTTCATGCGCGTTGAGCCGGAGATGACCTCGGGACCCACGTCGGCAATGATGACGATTTCCGCGGCGTCGGCCAGCGGAGTTCCGTGGTTGCAGGTGACGGCTGCGGTGTGGGCTCCGCGGGCGCGGGCGTAGGCCACTGCGGCCACTACGTAGGGAGTGCGGCCCGATGCGGAGACGCCGATGATTACGTCCTTGCGGGTGGGGCGGCGGCGGGCGATGTCCCGCTGACCGAGTTCTTCGGAATCTTCGTTGACTTCGACGGAGGAGGCCAGCGCCTTGGGTCCGCCGGCCATGATGTACTGCACCTGTCCGGGTGCGGTGGAGTAAGTGGGCGGACACTCGGCGGCGTCCAGCGCGGTAATTCTGCCGCTGGAGCCAGCTCCGATGTAAATCAGCCGGCCACCTTCGCGCAGGCTGCGGGCCACCTGGTCGATAACCAGCGCGACCTCCGGGATTGCCTTCTTGACTGCCGAGGCAACCTTGGCGTCCTCGTGATTGATGATGCGGGCGATGTCGAGCGCGGATTTGGTGTCGAAGCCTTGAGAAGCCTCGTTCTGGCTCTCGGTGATCAGTTCCTGAAGCTGGGAGGCCGGGTCTTTTTGCCTGTCTACTTTATGGGCGGTGGCCGTAACCTGCGTCGCAGAGCCGATGAGCATCGCATCTGTACCCATTTTTTAATTATATCCGGAATCGGTCAATACCGGGTAAAAATCGCGCATTTTTGGCCTCTTCGCGGGTTACCCCAGGTCCGATGGGAGCTCGAATGTAACCAGTTCGGAGCGGAATCCGCGGGCGCGAAATGCCCCGTAGCTGATGCCGGCAACCATCCAAGCTGAGCCCGGCATCGGCGCTGCCTCGCGACTTGCCAATTCCGCTTCAATTTCTGCAAATTACCAATGAACTACCGCAAAGCGCCATTCGCTGCAAAGTTGCTTGCACATTCACTAACCCTGTGATACAAATGAATCATTCCAGTTTGCCCCCCAAGGCAAACCTGGATTTCATGCAGAGTGGCTGAGGGACGAGCCCTGTGACGCCACGACAACCTGCCTGGGCAAACCAGGAGTATGGTGTCAACTCTCGCCCGTATTGGGGAACATGAGATTCGGGGGTCGCTTCAGCACTCTTAGTTGAGGCGACTCGCAAGGTACTTCGAGTCATTTCACGTTCGCTCTTTTGAGCCGGTCACGCGCTCGTATCTTTGCAGCCTCTCTCGCTTGCGAGGGATGAATGACGACTGCTTACGAATTGCGCTGCCGGGAATGCGGGAAATCCTACGGAGTTCAGCCGCTTTCCATCTGTGATGAGTGTTTTTCTCCGCTCGAGGTGGTCTATGACCTGGAGTACGCCCGTACCCGCTTCACCCGCGAAGCCATCCAACAGGGTCCGCTGAATATGTGGCGCTATCGGGCGCTGCTGCCGATAAGCGACAGCTATCAGCCGCAGACGCCGGTGGGGCTGACGCCGCTGATGAAGGCTCCACGTCTGGGCGCGCGCATCGGCGCAGGCAATCTCTTCATCAAGAACGATGCCGTCTGCCAGCCCACGCTCAGCTTCAAGGATCGCGTGGTGGCCGTGGCGCTGGCCAACGCGCAGGCCTTCGGCTTCGACACGGTGGGCTGTTCGTCCACCGGCAACCTGGCCAACGCCGTGGCCGCTCAGGCGGCGCGGATGGGACTGAAGACCTTCATCCTGATACCCGACGATCTGGAGCCGGCCAAGATTCTCAACACCCAGGTCTATGGCGCCACGCTGGTGCGCGTCAAAGGCAACTACGATCACGTTAACCGCCTCTCCTCGCAAATCGCCGACCGCTACAATTGGGGCTTTGTGAACGTGAACCTGCGCCCCTTTTACGCCGAGGGCTCGAAGACCGTGGGCTATGAGATTGCTGAGCAATTGGGATGGCGTTTGCCGGACAACATTGTTTGCCCCATGGCCGGCGGCTCGCTGATTACGAAGATTCGCAAGGCATTCGATGAGCTGATCAAGCTTGGCCTGGTTGCGGACAAGCCAGTACGCTTCTTCGGCGCGCAGGCGACGGGCTGCTCGCCCATCATCCAGGCGGTCAAGAAGGGAACCGACGTGATTGAGCCGCAGCGGCCCAATACCATCGCGCGATCGCTGGCCATCGGCAACCCGGCGGACGGCACGTATGCCGCGCGCATGATCCGCGCCACCGGCGGCTGGGCTGAGGATGTGTCGGACGTGGAGATTGTTTCAGCCATGCAGGAGCTGGCGGAGACCGAGGGCGTCTTTGCCGAGACAGCCGGCGGCGTGACCACCGCGGTTACCGCGCGCCTATATGCACATGACCGCATTCAGCCCGATGAGCTGACCGTCATCTGCGTTACCGGCAACGGCCTGAAGACTACCGATTGCCTCTTCGGCGCATACGAGCAGAGCCGGGCCATACGTCCACGGCTCAGCGACTTTGAAGAGTTTGTGGAAGAGCAAAGCGGACACAACCCAACACTGAGCCGGGATCTGGTCCTGGCGGGAGAAACCAATGGCCGTTAGAGTTTTGTTGCCCAACGCCTTTCAGAAGCACACCAACAACACGCGCGAAATCGCCAGCGAGGCGGCCAATCTGCCCGAGCTGATCACCGAGATCGAAGGCCGTTTTCCGGCTCTGCGCAAGCACCTGCGCGGTGAGGACGGGCAGATCCGGCGATTCATCAATTTTTATGTAAACGAAGAGGACATTCGCTTCCTGGGCAACGAAAACTACCGCTTTCAGGAGGGCGACGAGGTGCTGGTGATTCCGGCCATCGCCGGCGGATGAGTCTTGTGAGGCGGGGGTGTCGCACGATATGCTTCCGGGATGGGAGCGGCGTTGAATATTTGATTGTCAGCGTTGACTCCCAAAGATTCGTTGGAAAGCTGCTAACCTCATGATTTTTCGCGCGATACGGCGCGGTGTTGCGCTGGTCTTTGCTTTAGCCCTCAGCATTGTTCGTTACTGGCTGCTGCGTTTGCGCGGTCCTATTACCCTGGAACGCCGCGCACGTTGGGGCCAACAAACCGCACGCTTGATTCTGGCCTGCGTGGGCATTCGATGCCGCGTGGAAGGCACTCCGCCCACTCAGGGGCTGGTCGTCTCTAACCACCTTGGAATCATCGATGTACTCATCCTGTCGGCGGACATGCCCTGCTTCTTTGTGGCCAAAATAGAGGTCAGCGGTATGTCTGTCTTCGGCTGGGCGGCGCATGCCTGTGGGACCATCTTCCTGGATCGCTCCAGCCACGACAGCTCCCTGAGCGTAGCCGATCAGATGATCGAGCGGTTCAAGTTGCAGATTCCAGTGCTGTTATTCCCTGAGGGCACCAGCACCGACGGCAGCCAGCTTCTGCCCTTCCACCCACGGCTGATTGATCCGGCCACCTCGACCGGGACGCAGATTACCACGGCCACCATCCGCTACGTTCTCAAGGACGGCACGCCGGAGAAGGAACTGTGCTGGTGGGGCGACGAACCGTTTGGGCCTCATATGCTGAAGGTTCTAGGAGTTGCGGGCTTCTCCGCCACGGTGCGCTTTGGCGAACCGAAGGTTTACAACGACCGCCGCGTGGCCGCCGACTCGACCCGCGACGAGATTACGGCTGTGCGCGAGGAGATGGCGGAGAGACAGAGAACAGAGATCAGAGATCAGAGATCAGGCGCGAAAAGTGGTGCGTTCTAGGTTATCGGTTTCTGGAAAATGTGAAGCTATAGCGCACCGAAAAATGGGAAATGGTTGCAGGTTGGTCAGGGAACAGGGAACAGGGACTAGGGACTAGGGAATAGGGGGGCAGTGCCCGGCTACCTGCGGTGGGGGGACTGGCCGTCCAGGCGGGCGCCTTCAGCTATTATCGCATATCAAATATGTATCCTTTACGCACGCGCACGGCCCCGAATACGGATTCTCTGCTGTAGTCTCAAAGAAACGGAATTGTAAAGCTCATCTTCGAATGCTTCAAGTGTTACGGCGACGGCATAATCCTGCTGCACAACTTCATTCGGAGCCCATTTCCTTTGTGAACGAACCAATAAATAGTATGTGTCCCCATGGCGCGCTGCACCACGCTCAAATTCGAAGCAACCAACCTGCAGTGTACTAGTGTTTCGCCGATACGCTTCCCGCAGCGGTCTCCCCTTAGGTTCAAACGGAATATTATACGGCGAAGGAATTGCGCCTTCTGCATCTTCATCTAGTCTGACCGCTTCAAATGCTGCGATAACCTCCTGGAGGGTCTTGCCTTTAATCATCTGGAAATTCATAACAACGCCCAAGTAGTCTATTCTCCGACGCCGGACTGGTGGATCAAACGCTAATGCAACTCTAATTCTTTTCTTTCCTCGCGCGCATACAAACTCATCAGTGATAGGAACAGCGTAGACTGCAAACGTATCAATCCCGAGTGTCCCTTGCGCTATCATCGTGACTCTATGATCTGAGGAACTAAGCGCGTTCTCAGGTGAGATTCGGCCATACCCCGCGACTTTAAATGCGGCGTCCTTGTTGCCCGGAAAAAGAGCCGTTATTTCTGTCGGAACCTTGGATGCAGACGCGAGAACAGCTCGCACAAGATTAGGGTGTGGTTCTTGATTCAGTAAGTTCTGAAGTTCATTCCATACGAGAGCTGCCGTCCGTGCAACAAGCGGTGCTGCAAGACTTGTTCCCACGTCAAATCGGAAAAGTTGCTCAAACGGCTTATGCGATAACGACATCACAGAGGTTCCAGCATCCTTGCCAATTCTACGAAAATTCCCGGTGCCAACAAATACCGCGTTTCCGCCGTATTCGATAAACTCAGGTTTGATTGCACCATTTACACCATGCCCACATCGGGTAAAAGGTGACGGGTGATCCCTCTGAGCAATGGTCCTCACAATATCGTTGGCGTTGGTTCCTCGTCTGAGTGCAACCACATCGTATTCCACCAACGAACCCACTGTGACCGCAATTGCCGCAGTCGAGGGATCATTTAGACGTGCGGATTCAGCTAATAGATAATTCGGATAATCCCTTAACAACATCTCAGCATCCTGAGTCTCCATTCCGAATATTTCTTGTAGATTACCTGCTGAAATAACCAAAACAATCTTCAGCTTTCGGGCCAGAATATCCATCGATTCAGCCCATATTGTCTGCCGGTCCACTCCATTTATGAACGCTGGATAGCCAGTACCAACTGAGAGATTGAACACGCGGCAATTATGCGGCGGCTTGTAAAACTGCATGATGGCTGCTTCAATCTGATTAACTATGAGCTTTTCATCATCGAATCTGTTGTTCGCATCCAATACCCGTACGCTGAACAGACGAATTGGGGATGCAAACACGCCCGTGGAATAACATGCTCGGATACTTCCAAATACTGCGAGGCCACCAACCATCGTACCATGGCCATGTTCATCCGCTGCACTATTTGTGGATGACATCTCCGACGAAGCCGCAGCGACATTTTGGGCAAGGAATGGATGATGCGCTGCTATGCCACTATCTACGATGCATAGTTGAGGCCCGTTTGGGTCTGGTGGCGGGACCGGCGGAAAATCGCGAACTGTAACGTCTCTTACATCAACCGCATTGAGTTCTGGCACGGGTGGCAGTTCGACTTCTGCAATTGCATCCAAGTCTAACAATAAAGAAAGAAGCAACCCCGAGACCCTCACACGTGCAAGGCATAAATGATCGCCAACGAAATGATCCAGAACAGTGCCTTGAATTTGTGTATTTGTATCAAACAAATCGCTGAGTTCCTGAAGAGACGCCGTCGCGAGGTCGCGAGTACCACGATGCCAGACTTCGACGTCCAAAACATACGTCTGATTCGGCTGGATCGCTTCTCCCCTCAATCCAACCAGTTCCCTCAGGCGTGGACCAATCCGATCTTCACGGCTCCAGAGTTTTAGCCCTTCGGGATCGATATACTCAAAAATGTCCCATTTTGTGCTCTTATAGCGCTCACCAGTCCTTGGGTTAAGCCTTGGACCACGAATATAATCACCGATGGCTGCCCGGAAGTCATTTAAGTCAACTTCGTTTCGAAACGCGATAACTGCCTTGTCTGGTTCTATGCTGACAGGGATTATACCGACTTCTCTCAAGCGTGCAGAAATCTCATCTACCATCGCTCCCTTTGCAAGCGGAATACGGAAGATTAAGTGTGGTTGTATATTAGGTGCGACTACCCGCGTCGCGTTGATTTCTTCTTCGAGTTGGGTAAGCTTGGCTGAGAGAGACGGTCCAAACTGACTTCGCTCTCGTGGTGGTGGTGGTGATGGCGGAGCTGGTCTTCGACGACGATCGAATTGTCGGTCCTCCGCAACAATCTGCAAGTGAGGATGTCGATGGACGATAATTGGAGTTCCCATGACTTGAAGACCTTACTTCCTGGTTCTTCAGCCTAAAGCCTGTTGAAGATTGAGGCGTTCCTTCTGCAGTTTTATCGCCTGTTTCAGAATGTCCCCATCAACACATTTAGCTCCACCCAGCAGGCAAATCTTTGTGGCATCCTGCGCAACACGCTTCACATCTGCATGGGACGATCCATCCAATACATTAGCTGAAGCTTCCCAATCGATATCCGATGTCCCAACCTGTCGAAGATGACGTTTGAGCAATTCTTCAATCTGAATCACTGAGGGAGCTGGGAACACTATAACCTCATCGAATCTCCTCCACAATGCATTATCAAGCATTCTTTCGTGGTTCGTCGCTGCAATAGTTAATGCGTCTCCGCGTGAACTATCAAGCATTTGTAAGAACGCGTTCACGACGCGCTTAAGCTCTCCATGCTCCTCCGCGTCATCTCGCTTCTTACCGATCGCATCAAATTCATCAAAGAGTAACACCATAGGGCGTGAAGCCGCAAAATCGAACACACGCCTCAGGTTTGCAGCCGTTTCTCCCAAATACGACGATATGACAGCATCAAAACGAACGAGCACGAGTGGAAGATACAATTCCTTTGCAAGCGCTTCCGCCGCCATAGTTTTTCCACACCCTGGCGGGCCACAAAACAAGATCTTTCGCAATGGGCTGAGTCCAAAGCTCATCAACACTTCTCGCCTGCGTTGTTCGTTGATGATCCGTTCGAGCGAACATCTTTCCGGATCATTCAAGACCATTTCGCTCAATGAAACCGTAGGCTCAAAGAGCTCGAGTAGTAGGGTGCCTTTCTCTTTGTCGCGTGGAAGATCGGAGCCAGATGGACGAAAGACCGTTAGAGTCTCGACTTTAGGCGGAGCAGTCCCATTGCTAAAAATCCGTTCCAAATCGTCGGCGAGTTGATAATGACGTTTACGTCGTTCTTCTTGTACATATTCACCAACCGCTGCGCGAAACAGTTGGGTATCGCCTTGTGCATGCGCCGTTACGAGCTTCCTGATCGCATTACCGGCAGTCATCGTCTTCTCTCTCATATTTCGTGACTTGGAGGACACCATATCGCTCTAGATTACCAAGAGTCCGAGTGCAGTGCTATTGCAGCACAAATTGTACAAAGTAAGCAAGGAAAAAACCGCATGTTGAACCACACTACTCATTGTCGGCGATGAGGAGGCGGAGGTCGCGGAGGTTGTGGCCGGTGGGGCCGGTGACGACGGAGTCGCCCAGGGCGGTGAACATGGGGCAGGCGTCGAAGTTGGCGAGAGAAGATTTGAGATGGAAGCCGAAGGTGTGGGCGCGGGTGACGGTGGTGGGGTCGGCGATGGCACCGGCGGATTGGGTGTTGCCGTCGATGCCGTCGGAGCCGGCGCTGAAGACGGTGAGACGCTGGCCGGCGTACTGCTCGAGGTCGAGGGCGCAGGCCATGACGAATTGATGGTTGCGTCCGCCGGCGCCGGGAGTGCGGTCGAGGGTGACCGTGACCTCGCCGACGGAGATGAGGCAGAGGCGGGGATGGGCGGCGCGCAGTTCGTGAAAGCGCTGGAGGAGATAGCGGGCGGCTTCGGCGTAGTCCCAATCGTCGCAACTGTTATCGACGACGACGTGGAAGCCGGCCTGCTGGGCGAGGGCGCGGGCGTTTTCAGCGAGGTCGTGGCTGGAGAGGAGCAACTCGAAGACGGAATCGCGGAAGGCAGGGTCTTCGCTGGACATGGCGGCGGCGGCGGTGACGCGGCGCGCGGGAGCGGCTTCGGATTTGGAGAAGGCGGGAAAGAAGGGCGGAAACCAGCCCTTGTTGCCGGGGGATTCGGGCAGGTCGGCGCGTTCGAAGAAGTCGCGGATGGAGGACGGGAGCTTGGCGTTGAGGTCGTACTTATCGAGCAGGTGGCGGACCTCGGCGACGGTGGAGTGGTCGGGCGAGGTGGGGCCGCTGGAGAGCGCGTCGAGAGAGCGCAGGGGGACGTCGGGGAGCAGGAAGCTGACCTTGGCGGCTTCACCTGCGGCGATGGCCAGACGGCCTCCCTTGACGGCGGAAAAATGCTTGCGCAGGGTGTTGACCTCGTTGATGGGAGCGCCGGAGGCCAGCAGCAACCGATGGAAGGCGATGGTGTCGTCGAGGGAGATGCGGGGGTCGAGCGGGAGGTCGAAGATGGCCGAGCCGCCACCGGAGATGAGGAAGAAGACGAGCGTGTCTTTGCGGGCGCGCTTGAGCATGGCCAGGGCGGCGCGAGCGGCGGCGAAGGAGTCCTCGTTGGGCACGGGATGGCCGCCCTCGAAGTAGCGAAAACGCCAGGAGCGATGCGCGGGAAGCTGGTTGGAGCAGCAGATTCCGCGCAGGCCGCTGCGGCGGGTCATGCGGCTGAGGAGCACGTCGAGCATGGGGGCGGCAACCTTGCCCAGGGCAATAACGAAAATCTTTTTGTAGCAGGAGAGATCGATGGAGGCGGGACCGCTGCCGTCGGGCAGACGGCGCTGCATGATGTTGCCGATGAAGAGAATGCGGCGGTCAAAGGCGGATTCGATGTTGCAGGCCTTGATGGCGCCGGTGAAGATGTCAGTGGCCGTGGCGTGCAGGGCGTCGAGAGAGGAATCGGTCGCCGTGGTCATTGGAGCTGCTCCTTGAGAATGCTGACGAGCCAACCGGCGAGCGCGGATTGCATGGGCTCGAGTTGACCGGTAAAGAAGTGATCGGCGCGGGGAAGAAGCACCAGTTGCGAGGGCTTGGCGGCGGAGGCGGCGATGACCGCCAACTGCGAATCGGGATCGAATTCGTCACTGTCTCCGCTGAGGAAGAGCTTGGGAATAGCGCAGTCGCGGAGTTGGGGATAACTGAAGTTGTGACCGGAAGCATCATGGGCGGGCAGGCCGAGGAGGGCCAGGGCGCGGATGTTTTTGGGAGCTGGCGACAGCGAGCAGCAGGCGCTTAGGGCCATCATGGCGCCGAAGCTGTAGCCAACGACGATCATGGGGAGGCGGAATTCGTTTTCCAGCCAATCGAGCGCGGCGAGAACATCGGCGGCCTCGGCCTGGCCGTCGTGCACACCGTCGCTGAGTCCCGCGCCGCGAAAGTTGAAGCGCAGAACCGGCCAGCCCAGCCCCCATTTGGGGTCGTTGAGGGCCTTCATGGCGTGATAAACCACCTTGTTTTGCATGGTTCCACCGCCCAGCGGATGGGGATGGCAGAGGAGCGCGGCAAAGCGGGCATGGGGCGCGCCCGTGTTCAAGAGAGCTTCAAGGCGGCCGGCCGGACCACGCAAATCCACGCTGCGCAGAGCGGCTGCCGCAGGGCTGATTCTGGGTTGGGCGGGGGCGCTTGTGGTGGTCATTCCACACTCCATTCTACGCGTTGAGGGCGCAGGTTTCACACGGATGTATGGGCTTGATAGCGGGTCAATTTGAATCAATTTTCCCTCAGGGGCTAAAGCCCAGTTGAATTTGCTTGACTGAATGTACGGGCTAAAGCCCATACCCTTCACCTAAAGCCCGTACCCTTCACCTAAAGCCCGTACCCTTCACCTAAAGCCCGTACCCTTCACCTTATGCTTATGCGGTATTCTGGCAGCAGCATGAGCGATCGCCTGTCTGCTGATTTTTACGCTGAATCCATTGACCCCATCCGGTTGACCCGCCAATTGTGCGCGATTGAGTCAACTACCTACCATGAGGGCGCGGTGGGCGATTTTCTGGCCAGTTTTTTGAGGGCGCGCGGATGGGCGGTGGAGAAGACGCCCGTAGAGCAGCCCTTGGAGAGCGCCGACGCCGGGGCGCGCTGGAACATCTATGCGGGCGCTTTGGGCGAGAGGCCTGACCTGGTGTTTTCAACGCACTTGGACACCGTGCCGCCGTATATTCCATGCAGCGAGGACGCCGAGTTTCTGTATGGCCGCGGGGTGTGCGACGCCAAGGGCATCATGGCCGCGCAGATTGCCGCCGCGGAGGCGCTGCGGAAGGCGGGATTCAGGATTGGGCTGTTGTTTGTGAGCGGCGAGGAGCGCGATTCAGCCGGAGCCACAGCCGCCAACCTGAATGCGAAGGGCAGCCGCTTCCTGATCAACGGCGAGCCCACCGGCAACCGTCTGGCGCTGGCCTCGAAGGGCGCACTGCGCGCGGTTATCCGTGCGACCGGCAAGATGGCCCACTCGGCTTATCCGGAGCTGGGAGAAAGCGCGGTCCACAAGCTGATTACGGTGCTGGGAAGACTGCTGGCACTGCCTCTGCCGGCCATGGAAGACGTGGGCCAGAGCACGCTCAACATTGGACAGATTCTGGGCGGCTACGCTCCCAACGTGATTGCCGACAAGGCCGAGGCGCAGGTGCTGGTGCGGCTGGTGGGGGATTCAGCGCCGGTGCGCGCCGCAATGATGGAGGCCGCGGCTGGACTGGCCGAGGTGGAGTTCACGCTGGAGATTCCCTTTGTGCGGCTGCGCGCCGTGGAGGGATTGCCGACGATGATCGCAAAGTTCACCACCGACATTCCCAATCTCTCGAACTGGGGCGAGCCGCTGCTACTGGGGCCGGGGTCGATTCACGTGGCTCATACGCCGCAGGAGAAGCTGGCGAAGAAAGAGCTGCTGGAAGCGGTGGAGCTGTACATCAAGGTGGCGAAACAATTGCTGGGATGAGCGCGCGGCGCGGAATTTCAGGCAGATTTCGATTTGGCGCGCGAGGCCCGAGGCGGCAATGCGGCCGACTGAAGGGCAAGATCGCCGACGGTTGCGGTGCTCAGAACACCCAGCATAGCTGCCTGTGCATTGATCCAGACAATGTGCGCCGGGCAATAGGATTTCCGCTTGCAGGAGGCTCCGGAGTGCACGCAAATGTTCAGGTTGATGGGGCCCTCGATAGCTTCGATCACTTTGCTGAGCGAGGCTTTGCGGCCGGCGGGCAAAAGCTCGAAGCCGCCTGTCTGTCCTCGCCGGGAGGCAATGAGTCCGGCGCGGCACAAGGCTTGCAGGACCTTGGAAAGAAAGCTCTGCGGGGCACTGGTGGCGCGGGCCAGGGCGGGCAACAGGGCGCGCTCACGGGCGGGCAGCGTAGCCATGTGGATCATCACGCGTATTCCATAATCCGCGGCTCGCGTCAGTTGCATGGCAGAGCTTAATTTTTCCTTTGGCATGCTTCCTCCCACATCCATGGTAACCAATCTTACACCGATTGGGCACAGGTTGTATGCGGATCGGCTGCCAGCGGGCAACCGGCGCATTGGGCGGCGCGGCGGCAATGGGCTTTACCCACGGCGACCGTAAGGGCGTGAAACTCGTTGAAGAGACGCGCCTGGTTGACGGGTGCATCGGCGGCAAAGGCCTGGCGGGTGAGGGCGATCAGAGACTCATATCCCTTGCGATTGTGGCCGGGCGCGGGCGCGAGAAGCCGGTGGCGCTGGGCGACGCGCCGCAGGTACTCGTCGGCGACGGGAACGGGATGGCCGAGAGCGTAGAGCAGGATGGCGTCGGCGGTCTCCGGACCTACGCCGGGCAGGGCGAGCAGGCGGCGGCGCAGGTCGGGGGTGGGAGCGGCGGCAAGCACGGTTAGCGAACCGGAGAACTCCTCGTCGAGCATGGCCAGAAATGCCTTGAGCGCGGGGGCTTTGCGGGTGTAAAAGCCGGAGGGCTGGATGAGACGCCGCAACTTGGTGAGAGAGAGCGAGCGCAGGCCGTCCACGGAGAGTGCGCCTGCCGAGCGCAGGTTGTCGAGCGAGCGCTCGACGGCCTTCCAGGAGGTGTTCTGGGTGAGGTAAGCGCCGAGGATGACCTCAAAGGGAGAATTGGCCGGCCACCAGTGCTGGGGACCGTAGGCCTGGAAAAGCCGGTCGTGCATCTGGCGCAGCCGCTGGGCGGAGGTGGGTTGGGTCGAGGTCACGGCTGGACTCAGGATAGCGGAGTTGGCGGAGCCAGCGGAGTTGCCGGGATAGTTCGATGAGGCGGGTGAGGGGTTATCCTATTCATTATAAGGAGAATAGCGGCGTTGTCGTCTGAAGAATGATCCTGAGGGAATGAGCGATATATATTCAAAAAAATAAAAATAAAATGGTTGTGAGTTGTGGCAATCGTGGAGTATATTGCACGATAGTCGAGAAGTGAAACAGAATCCTGGTCGGGGAATCTCTGATTTAGTTCCGATAGTTGCAACACCTCCCCTCGGGGGCGAGAGCCCTCGTGATTTTGCAACATTTTCAACGCGGATTCTGTCCGCGTTACCCTTCTGGCCGTGTCTTTTCAAGACAAAGAGTTAAAAAAATAATTCAGAGGTTCCTCAGGGGAAGCTTCTCGAACTATTCCTCAGGAGGAACTATGAAAGCAATGAAATCAGTACGCGGATACGTTGCGATCCGTGTCTCCATCGTCCTCGCGAGCCTGCTTTGCGGGCTCTTGATGTTTTGCGCGATTTCTCCCATGCTCACGGCGCAAACCTCCACAAAACCGGAGCCCGCGACTGCGGTCCGCGAACCTATCAAATTACCGGTGGCCGCGAAGCCCATGTCCGCGGATCTCAAGATATGGGCAAAGACCATGCATCACACACGCGCACCCAAGTCAGGATGCTTCCATGCTGAGTATCCCAGCACTCAATGGCAGGAAGTTCAATGCGCTCCGCCGAACGGATGGCGGCCGGATTTGTATCAAAGACTCAAGAAGAGTAAACGCAGCGGCGAGCTGGTAGGAGGCGCTGGCGGTGACATTATTGCCGAGGCTCCCTCGGGATATTTGTTCAGCACTGTTGAAGGCAGTTTCCCTACAGAGAACGGCGTCACGTCAGAAACAGATTCCGGTGGAATCCAGGCTGGCGCCAACGAATATACGCTGCAGCTCAATACCAATTTCTCTAACTCCGACATCGGCCTATGCGCCGGTTACCCGAGCTGCCGGACCATCGTGCAATTTGTGCTGTCGACGAATGCGCCGGTATCGTTGACAGATGGCTCTCCAACGAACCAGACGGAGATCTTTATTGAACCTACGCTGTACAACTACGGCATCGATCCAACCGGTACCGCGTCCACCAACATCTGCCCGACCGGCTGGTCGGATTTTGGCTACCTTGATCCTGGTGACTATTGCGCGATTAATCTCCCGTCAGTCGTGATCAATTGGAATCCCCCAACAAACCTCGGCCAGTTGCCGATCACCGATCTTGCAGACCTGACATTGTCGGGCACGGCAACGGCCGGAGGAAACGATTCGGTCACGGCGACATATAACGGTGTTGCTTCTATGGCAGCAACGGCCCCGGATAGCTATACCGACATCTCAAGCGTCTGGACTAATGCCGAATTCAACGTTTTTGGGAATGCCGGCGCCTCGCAAGCCGTATTCAACGGCCCAACTCCCTCTACTGCTAACAACGGATCCACCCTTGTTGTGCAGAGCGCGGTAACCTACACGAATGGTTTAACGACCGCGCCAATTTGTGTCTCCACAGGTGGTCCGACACTCGAAACAAACAACCTTACCCTTGCTCCGAGTCCGGGTACTTCGACACCGGCGTGCTGTTCCTACGCCGGATCAACGCCGGGCATCCAGGGAACATCGCCGGGAATCCAGTTTGTGGAGAGCAATAACCCCAATGAGTGGGCCTCGTGCCCTGCTCCGATCACCTGGGGCGACCCGCACATCACCACCGTTGACGGTACGATCTACGATTTCCAGGGCGCGGGAGAGTACGTGGCTCTGCTGGATACCGATGGAACAGAGGTTCAGGTGCGTCAATCGCCCATCGCGGGCGCTGCTCCTGGCAACTGGTCTCCAGCCTCCCCAGCAAAGTACCAGAATGACGGCCTCGTCAGTTGCCTCAGTTCAAATACTGCTGTGGCCGCCAAGGTGGGCACCCACCGGGTTACCTATGAGCCCTGCTTCGGCAGCGGCGCGTGCAATACCAACGGCCTGCAACTTCGCATCGATGGCAAAGTTACCACGACGGGAGTGAATTTCGGCGATGGCGGAAGCGTTGAGACTAACTCCGACGGCATAGAAGTTCATTTCCCTGACGGCAAAATCCTGAGCGTGTCGGGATCCTTGCCGTATCTCAGCCTTGATTTCTCTGGCCTTGGGGTGGCGAGCAAGAGCGCTGGAGCTTCCGAGAGTGGACTTGCGGGCGATGTCCCCAGTGGCAATTGGTTGCCCAGGCTGCCGAACGGGACAGCGCTGGGGCCCATGCCGGCTTCGCTGCATGACCGCTACGTCACTCTGAATCAAAAATTCGGCAATGCCTGGCGCATCACAGAGAACAAAAGCCTCTTCGACTATGCGCCGGGCACCTCGACAGCAACATTCACCACTGCGTCCTGGCCTGTGGAGAATGCCAAGTCCTGCACCGTCCCAAAACAGAAACCCGCGGTTCCAGTCACTACGGAAGCTGCCGAAGAAGCCTGCATGTCAATTAAGGACGCAAATTTGCACTCGAGCTGCGTCTTCGACGTGAAGGCCACCGGCATCACCCATTTAGCCGAGACTTACAAGATCACCGAGCGTATCCATACCAAACTGCTCGCCAAACCGATCCTTATCAAACCGATCGTTAGCGAAATGAAGTAACGACGCGGAACCTTCGCGGGCCGGAGAATGGGCAACCTTCTCCGGCCCGCGGTTTTATTGCGGCGCGGGAGCAGCCCGCAGAGCGGCGCGCATTCAATACTCCGCACCACCGGGGAGCTGAACAAAAAAGGGGTACACACCCAGCCTTTATTATTGATAGAATTCAGTATGGACACCATACAATTCAACCTTCCGCAGAACCGTATTCCCCTTGCCTGGTACAACATTGCCGCCGATCTGCCCAAGCCGATGGCGCCGGCGCTGCATCCCGGAACGATGAAACCGCTTGGTCCGGACGACTTGGCGCCCCTATTTCCGATGGCCCTGATCCTGCAGGAGGTGAGCCAGGAGCGGGAGATCGAGATTCCCGGCGAAGTGAGGCAGCTCTACGCGCAGTGGCGCCCGTCGCCGCTCTTCCGGGCGCGCCGCCTGGAGAAGGCGCTGGATACGCCGGCGCATATTTACTACAAATACGAAGGCGTAAGCCCGGCCGGATCGCACAAGCTGAACACCGCCCTGGCGCAGGCTTATTACAACAAGAAGGAGGGCACCAAGCACCTCTCGACGGAGACGGGAGCGGGACAATGGGGCTCGGCTCTGGCCATGGCCTGCGCATTCTTCGGCCTGGACTGCAAGGTCTATATGGTGCGGGTGAGCTACGACCAGAAGCCGTATCGCCGCGCGCTGATGGAGGCCTTTGGAGCCTCGGTGACCGCCAGCCCGAGCACGGAGACGGAGTCTGGCCGGGCGATTCTGAAGGCGCATCCGGATTCAAACGGTTCGCTGGGAATTGCCATTTCAGAGGCCGTGGAGGTGGCGGCGAAGGACCCGAACACCAAATATTCGCTGGGCAGCGTGCTGAATCACGTGCTGCTGCACCAGACGGTGATTGGCCTGGAGGCAATCGAGCAGATGGCGCTGGCCGGCGATGAGCCGGATGTGATTATCGGCTGCACGGGCGGGGGATCGAACTTTGCCGGGCTGGTGATGCCGTATCTGGGGCGCAAGATTAAGGGGCAAAGCAAGGCGCGCGTGGTAGCCGTGGAACCGGCGGCCTGTCCTAGTTTGACCAAAGGAAGATTTACTTATGACTTTGGTGATACCGCCCACTTGGCGCCGCTGGTGAAGATGCACACGCTGGGAAGCACCTTCGTTCCTCCGGGAATTCATGCGGGCGGGTTGCGCTACCACGGCATGGCGCCGCTGGTTTCGCATGTGCTGGACCTGGGATTGGCCGAGGCCACCACCGTGCAGCAACTGGACGCCTTTGCCGCCGGGATTCAGTTTGCCCGCGCCGAGGGCATCATGCCCGCGCCGGAGGCCAACCACGCCGTCGCCGTGGCCATTACCGAGGCCCTGCGCGCCAAGAAAGAAGGCAAACAGCGGACGATTCTCTTCAATCTGAGCGGGCATGGGCACTTCGACATGCAATCGTACATTGCCTACCAGGCCGGGAAGCTGGAGAATTACGAGTATCCGGAACACGAAATCGCGATGGCGCTGGCGGGATTGCCGGCGGTGGGGTAAAGCAGGGAACAGGGAATAGGGACAGCCTGCCCGCGGTGTTGATGGAATGAGTTGTAATCGAAGGGTCCGAAAATCGAACCCTTCGACTCCGCTCAGGACAGGCCAGGGACACCCATGCGATGCGGGATCATCAAGAAATGAGCCACTGGCGATACGAGGTCATCCCATGAAAATCCGGATCAAACGCGCCAGCCAGACCGTCGCTACACGTCCAGCCGAAGCTGCCCGGCCAACGGCAAAGGAGCGTGGCGAGGAAACTCCTTCTGAAACCATTGCCTCGTGGTGCGCGCTGATCGTGATTTGGTTCTTCGCCACAACGCTGCTCGCGCAGAATTTTCAGATTCCCTCCGGCTCCATGGAGAAGACACTGCTGGTTGGCGATCATCTCATCGTCGATCGCTCAACCTTTGCGCCGAAATCCAGTTGGATGACGCTGGCCTATCATCGCGAGCCGCGGCGAGGCGACATCGTTGTCTTCATCAAGCCGGTGGCGGACTATCCCAATGGGCAGCCGGAGTATCCGATTATGGTCAAACGGCTGATCGCCGTACCCGGCGACCACATTCACCTGCACAACGGCGTGGTCTATGTGAATGGCGTGGCGCAGGCGCTTGCGAAAGACGCGCGGGAGACGCCCGCCTTCGATCCGGAGTATCAGGACGAGTTTCCAGCCCTGTTGCCCACGCCGCAATCGCCGCACAACGCAACTGAATCCTGGACCGTTGAAATTGCCAGCCACATTGAGAACGGCGAGCTGGTAGTTCCGCCCGGAAAATACTTCATGATGGGCGACAACCGCCACAACAGCCTCGACTCGCGCTTCTGGGGATTTGTGCCGCGCGAGAATATCCTGGGCCGTCCGCTCTTCAACTACTGGTCTTTCGATACGCCGGATGAGCAGCAGGAGAAGACCGGCATCGGCGACAACCTTGCATGGATGGGCCACGCCGCCCTGCATTTTTTCTCGGACACGCGCTGGAAGCGGACGCTCCAGATGATCCGGTAAGCCCACGGCCTGCCACATGCAATCCGAGTTCACCCAGGCTATGGAATACTGCTTGCGGGCGAGGCTATCAAGGTGGTGTTCAAGCTGGAATAGCGCCGGAACGAGGCATTTTTCCATTTCTGTACAGTAACTATGTAAATGTTCCGGCATGGACATCCGTGGCTGAAAATCGTACCAAATTTACATGAGCGGTTGCTCCCGCTTGCAGGAGGCGAAGATGAAAAGTCATACAGAGTACCTGGTGATGGAAACCAGAAAACGGCGGGAAATGGTACACATTACCGACGAAGTGGAGCAGATTGTGCGGCGCAGCGGGGTAAAAGATGGGCTGTGCTTTGTTTCGCCGATGCACATAACGGCCGCGATTTACGTGAACGATCTGGAGAGCGGGTTGATTGAGGACATCGGCGAGTGGCTAGAGAAACTGGCTCCGGCGCGGCCCGATTACCGACACCACCAGACGGGCGAAGACAACGGAGACGCGCACCTGAAATCGCTGCTGCTGCACCACGAAACTACGCTGCCGGTGACCAACGGGAAGCTGGACCTGGGAACCTGGCAGCGGATTTTTTATGCCGAGTTCGACGGGCGGCGCAGGAAACGGGTGATCGTCAAGGTGCTGGGGGTGGAGTAGGAGCGGGAGACGTAGCCGGCGCGGGGCTTGCGCCTTGCGCGGGCGCATCGTCGTCGGTAATCTTGCGCCATGGGCCGGTGGGGTGGGGAGATTCCAGCGTGGAGAGATTGATTTTGGTGCGGGGCAGGACGACCAGATCGACGCGGCGGTTTTCCGCGCGGCCCTCGGCGGTGTCGTTGCTGGCCACGGGGTGGAACTCGGCGTAGCCGGCGGCGGAGATGCGCTCCGGCGATATGGCTTTTATATCGAGAAAAAGGCGGGCAATGTGGGTGGCGCGGGCCGAGGATAGTTCCCAGTTGGAGTCGAATGCCGCGGTGTGAATGGGAATGTTGTCGGTGTGGCCTTCAACGCGCAGATCGTAGGGCGTGTGGCTCAGCGATGCGGCGATCTGGCGCAGCGTGGGCAGGGTGGCGGGCTTGGGTGTAGCCGAGCCGGAATCGAAGAAACCGGCCTCTTTAAGGCTGATCACCAGCCCGTCGCGGCCCATTTTCATGGAGACGGTGTGCGTGGCGACCTGGTTTGACAACCGCTGCGCCAGCTCGCGATGAAGGTTCTCCAGATCTTCCTTTACCTTGGCCGGCGAGAGCACATCCTCACCCATGACAATGTTCATGGGGATGGCGGCCTTGTCGGCGCCGGGGGAAGCAGAACCTTCTTTGGCGGGATTGCGCGAGGCCTCAGGAAAGATGCCCAGCGAATGGAAAGCGCTGTCGATGGCCTCGGAGACCTGGGCCTGTTTTTTCTGATCGGCCTTCACGAAGGCGTAGAGCACCACAAAAAAAGCAAACAGCAGGGTGATGAAGTCGGCATAGGAGACCATCCAGCGGTCCTGGCTGACGTGACTTTTGCGCCGCTCGACCCTCATGCCGCGCGCTCTTTCTGATTCTGGAGGGGTTCATTCAAGAATCCCGCCAGTTTGACTTCGAGCATGCGCGGGTTCATGCCCTCGAGAATGGAGATGACGCCTTCCAGCATCATCTCGCGGCGCTGGTGCTCATCGTGAATACGGAGGCGCATTTTGCCGGCAAAGGGCAGGAAGAAGAGATTGGCGATGCCCACGCCGTAGATAGTGGCGACGAAGGCCACGGCGATGCCTTTGCCCACTTCCTGAATATTTTCAAGATTCTTCATGACCTGAATGAGCCCCAGCACCGCGCCCAGAATGCCGATGGTGGGCGAGAATCCACCGGCGGATTCGAAGACCAGGGGAAGCCGTTCCTCGTTTTCCGCGGTGCAGTCCAGGCTGACGCGCATGATCTTGCGCAGCTCGGTTGGATCGGTGCCATCGACGGCCAGCATGAGGGCTTGCTTTAGAAAGGGGTCCTGAATGGTTTGCAGATCGTTGTCCAGCGAGACGACGCCGTTGCGTCGCGCCTTGTTGGCGAAGGCGACCAACTGTTTGAGGAGCTGGACGTTGTGCTTGCGGGGCTTGGAAAAGACGTGCGCCAGGCTGGCGAACGCGGCCATCACGGTGGGAAGAGGGAACTGGAGCAGGACCGCGCCCATGGTGCCGCCAAAGACGATCAGGGCCGCGGTGGGTTGCAGGATCTGGCCCAGGTTGCCGCCTTCGATGAGCAGTCCGGCAACGATGCCAATAATTGCCAGGAAAACTCCGCCAACGCTTCCTTTATCCATGAAAACTCCAGTAAAAACCCGCGCGATTCGCGTGATTTATTCTTCAGCGCAACGGCCCCTTGAGTCCGTCCTTGCCGGATGGCGCTGATGGTGGAGGTTGTCCTGAAACGTCCAGGCTGGTCAGCGAAGCTGCGCGCTGCAGTTCGTTATAGGATGGAAGCCGCTTGGCGACCGAGGCTAGCAGGCGCGCGCGGTAGGCGAGCACGCGCTCCACAATCTCGGCCGTGTCCTCGCGCACAATCAGTTTCTCTCCGTTGATCAGAGTCAGCATGGTGTCCGGGGAGGCTTCGGCGGTCT
>Ga0326728_10008157_pt1 | contig 26264 bp, 21 predicted proteins | sample MB3enrmetagenome_FD_207602 | JGI IMG/M metagenome (GOLD analysis project Ga0326728, IMG submission 207602) | Lab enriched peat soil microbial communities from McLean, Ithaca, NY, United States - MB31MN | ecosystem: Environmental > Terrestrial > Soil > Wetlands > Peat | place: USA: New York... | reverse complement strand
GCGAATACCGGCTTTGGTCCCTTTGGGCGCGTCGGCGGCCGGCTTTTCCCTGGCCGGGCTATAGATCTCGTAGAGCAGGTAGAGATGCTGATCGGTGCGGAAGACGTGGCTGATGTTGGGCACGTACTCCAGGCCGTTGCGCACCAGAGGGGTGGACTTCTTGCTCGGCTGGCGCGCCGAAGAAAGAAGAATCGAACTCATCTTCAGCGGCGCCTTCTTCATCTCCGGCAGGGTGATCTCGGCTTCGAACGAACCCATCCGGCCGGTCTGGTTCTCGCGCACGACAAATTTGAGACGGTATTTGCCCGGCGGCAGATTAAAGCTGGTGGTGTACTGGATGTTCTTTTGCCGCGCGCCGAGGGCCTGATTGAGATCGAGCTTGATGGTTTCGCGGGCCTGGCCAATGGGGCGCTTCACTTCGTCGATCACTGTGCCAATGATGTCCAGCGTGGCCTTGTCCTTATCTCCGCCTTTGACAAAGGGAATCTGCGCGCCGGGCACGATCAGCGAAACCGGAACGAAGAAGCGGTTCTCGTCGAGGCGGAAGTACAGTGCATCGAGGTAAACCGCCATATCGGTGGCGGGCAGGTCGCTGGCCAGTTGCTCCTGGAGTTCGCGCTCGCGGTCCTCGTGGCCGCTGTGCTGGAAGTCGGCGGGAGCGTAGTAGCCGGGGCGGTATTCGAGCTTGGCGTTGGGGCGGTTGATCTTGATGGTCAGCTTGCGAAAGCGGCCGTCGCGCTGTGGGTTCGTGGAATGAAAACCGATGGCGTAGTAGGCCGAGCTGTCGCGCTGCACCTGGGCGAAGGCGGGGGCGAAGTCGTTGGAGTCGAAGAAGGCCTTGCCGCCGGTGTCGTTGCTGAGCGTGGCCATCACTTCCTGCGAGGCGAAGTTGGCGTTCATATTGTTGGCGAGCGCGCCGCCGTTGAAGGCCCCGGTGCCGCGCAGGCTGCCGGTGGAGGCGTCGCCCAGAGGCGAGACCGCCTGCAAGCCGCGTGTATCCACGCTGTAAATGGCCAGATTGGCGCGTACCGCGGAGTTGATGGCGGCGCGCAGCGAAGCCTGATTCTCGATGCCGTCGCGGGTGATGCCGCCGGAGAAATACAACAGCGACTTCTTTTCGCCGACTTTCTCCAGGGATTTGGCGATGGCGCGCAGGGCGAAGAGCTCGCGGTCGGTGTTGAGGTCGTTGTATTCGCTCTCGTCGGGAGTGGAGGCGGTGGTGTCTTCCACCTGATTGGAGTTGGCGGTTGCGCCCTGAGCGAAGCCCTGGCCCTCGGTGCCGTTGTAAGCGCCCACGAGGCGGGCCAGCGCAGCTTTGTTGGCGGTGAAATCCTGATCCACCTTGAGGGTGTCGCCCAGCGAGACCAGAGCGACGAGATCGGCGGGCTCCATCTTCTTGTTCAGAAAATCGCGCGCCGCGTCCACCGAGCGGTCCAAATCCTCGGGCTGCATCGAGGTCAGGTCGAAGAACATCACGATCAGGCGATGATTGCGCAGGTCCTCGGCTTTGGCCACCACCACGGCCTTCGATCCATCGCCGGAAGTTCCCGCGGCCAGCCCGCTCACCGTAGCTTCGCTCAGCGGCGTGGCCATTTCCACGCTCTGAAAATCGAAAGTGGAGATCTGCTGCGCCTTGCCGTTCTCCAGTACCGAAAAATCGCTCTGCTTGAGGTTGCGCAGAAGCTCGCCGGTCTTGCTATCCCGAGCCACCACGTTGGTCAGCACCAGGTCGGACGTCATCTTGAAGACGAAGGAACCAAGCGCGCCCTGATCGTTGGTTGCAGCTTGGGCGGAGCCTTGCGCGGAGTCCTGCGCGGAGCTCTGCGCGGACGGCGGGCGTTTTGTTGTCGATCCCGATTGACCGAAGCCCAGCAAGTTGCCCGGCAGAGCCAGCGAAAGCGCCGCGATTGTTGCTCCGATTTTGTGCGCCCAAACTGTCATGTAAAATCCTCTCAAACTGCTGCCGCCGTGGTAACTCCGGCAGTGGTGTTCGCCGCAAATTGGATCATTTACCAATGAATCTGAATGAAATAGGCTCGGAGAAATGCTCCCCTCAGGGGCTAAAGCCCTCCTCATTTTGGTGCGTTTACGGCACGACTAAAGTCGTGCCCTGACACAAAACACGAGCAACCATTTGTGTAGCGAACACTACAAGCACCACTAACCCCGCTACCCCGCGCGCAGCGCGGCCAGAGCACCTTTGGTTTTGCTATGGACCACCGTGCCCCATCCTTTCCGCGTATTCCAGCGGAAAGGGTGGGCTTGCGACAGATTTTTGGTCTACAACATTTCGAAAAATGCTCAATTTCCGCCAACACCCCTCTCAAAACCTGTACCGTGCCGTGAACTGGAAGGCCCGCATTCCAGCCGCGGAGGTGACCTTGCCGAAGGTAGGCATGCCCAGACTGGTACCCACACCCGCGTACTGCACGGTATTGAAGACGTTGTTGGCGGTGGCGCGCATTTCCATGCTGCTGGTGCCGCCCAACTGCATGGTCTTGGAGAGCGACATGTTATTCGAGACCGTTCCTGGCCCCGGAATCGAATTGCGCGAGGCATTACCGAAAGCGTTGCCATATGTGTCCGATGTGGACAGGGTATAGATCGCGGTGTTGAACCAGTGCGCGGCCGAACCTCCGCCGGCGGTGATCGACTTGGTGTAATCGCGGTTGGGGCGCAGGGTGCCGGCGGTGCCGTGGGCCACATCGCTGACCGCCGCGGCGTAGCTGGGCGTAAGCGGCAAACCGGTAGCGAAGGTGAAGCTGCCGGAGACGGAAAAGCCCTCCAGGATGTGCGCACCCGCGCCGCTGGTCAGCCAGAATTTGTCTTTGCCGAAGGGCAGCTCGTATAAATAGTTTCCGCTGACCCGGTGGCGCTGATCGAAGCTGGAGTTGCTCTCCTCGGCCAAAATGTTCTGCCAGTTCTGGACAACAACGGTAGAATTCCCGCCCACCGAGCTGGCGTCGTCGATGGCGTGCGCGTACTGGTAATTGGCGCCCAGGGAGAGCCCGTGCGTCAGCCGCTTGTTGACCCGCAGCGTGGCGGCATTGAAGCGCGAAAATGCGCCCGATTGCTCGTAGTTGAAGATCGCGTTGGGGAGGCCTGTGCTGGAGTTGTAATTGGTATTGGGGCTGCTGAGGCTTCGCCGCGGGGCGCTGCGAATGTCCAGATCCTGCCCCTTCGAGCCGTTGTAGCCGGCGTTCAGCACCACACCCCAGGGCAGCGTCTTCTGCACATCCACATTCCAGGCCTGCACGTAGGGCAACCGGTAATGGGGATCGAGGGCGTAGCTGCCGGTTGCATCGGGAGCGCCAAAACCGCTGGCCAGAGTGAGTTGGCCCGCAGTCGTCGCCTCGTTGGTTTGCTCGTTGACGAAGGGCTGCCCATTCGCTTGTGGATTCTTCATCGGTTGCCGCGCCATGGTGTTGGCGAAGGCGCCGTACTGGCCCACGGTGTAATTCATGCCGTAGCCGGCGCGCAGCACCGTCTGTTTGGGGGCGCGGAAGGCCAGCCCGAAGCGCGGCGCAAAGGCGGTGCGTTCGGGATAGACCAGCCCCTGCGGCAAGCCTCCAGAGCCCGCCTGCACCTCGGTCTCACTGGTGAATCCACCCAAAGGGTTGGTGCTCACCATGGCCAGATGGCCATACTTCTCCGTATAAGGCGCAAAGAACTCGTAGCGCAGGCCGAAGTTGAGGGTGAGCTTGGACGTAGCGCGCCAGTCGTCTTGCGCATAGATGTCCGTCACGTTGTCGCGCAGGTAGCTCTTGGCGGCGGCTACGTCCAGCGTCGTCTCTTGGGGATAGCCTAACAAAAAATCCGCCAACGCCGAGCCGGTGGTCGCGTCCGCGGCCTGATCCTGGGTGAATTTGCCCGAAAAGGTAAAGCTGCCCGTGGCGTTCGACCCGCCCAAAAAATCGCGATGCACGCGGCGATAGTCGCCGCCGAAGCGCAGATTGTGCTTCTTGTGAATCCAGCTCAGCGTCTCGCTCAACGAGATGGTCTGCGAGATGGAAAAGCTGGGCTGCACCTGGCTGATACCGGTGAACTCGCTCATCTGGATGTTAGGCAAACCGTAATCGATGGGGTTGGAGTTCAGCGCCAGGCCGCCCACTCCCAATACCCCTACCTGCGTCGCAATGTCGGTCCCGTTGGTGAAGTAGTTGGTGGTGTGGCTGCTGGAGCGGTTCCAGTTGGCGTTGAAGATGCTGGTGAGCTTGCGGTAGCCGATGGTGTAGCTGGCCTGCGCGGAGTTGGAGTCGGAAGCGCTCTTGCCGCCCAGTTGCGGAACCAGGTTCACGTTGTCGCTGGCAGAGTCGGACCAGTTGTAGTTGAGGCTGATGCTCTGCCGCAGCCCCTGACTCTGCACACGGCGCCGGCCGAAGCCGCCCGGCAGGGTGGCGTTTTTGCCGAGCGAGCGCATGTAGCGCACCCCGGCCTGCGTGGAGTTATTCTGCGCGGTGGTCAGCAGATGATAGTTGTAGCCGTTGCTGGAGCCGGCAAGATTGGGTTCAGGAATGTAGGCCAGCAGATTCTTCGCCGGGGTTGCAATCAGCCCCGTGGGAATCACATTTGGCAGAGGGTTGCCATTCGCGTCGACGCCAATGAATTGTGATCCGGTGGCCGGGTTGTAAATCACCGGCAGGCCAGAGGCAGAAAAGTCGCCATTGCGTTCGGCTAGAGTGGGAACGGTGGCGTACTGATCGATGGGGCTGGAGGTACGATTGCCGCTCAGGGTCAGGAAGAGCGTGTCCTTGCCGCTGGGCTTGGTCAAACCTGGAATGTAGGGCGCGCTCATGAAGGTGATGCCGAAGCGGTTGCTGCCCGAGGGCGGCTGGGCCTGCGCCTGGCCGTTCAAGGAAAACGGCTCCGCATTAAGGGCGGAGTTGGAGCCGAACCAGAAGATGGCGCCGTGCGGCTGGCCGGGATTGAAGCCGCGGAAGTTGCCGCGCCCGCCGCCGCCGAATCCTCCCGGTCCGCCAAAACCCCCTCCGCCAAAGAGTCCCCCGCCGCCGCCGAAGTTGCCGCCTGCCCCGCCCAGATCAATGCCTTGCGAGCGCAGCGTCTCGACAGCGTCGCGCAGACGGTCCATATCCACGCCGGCCAGGGGGCTGACGGTGCCCGATTGCCCGCTGACGGCCACGGATTCGGTGCTGAAGTCGGTGTTCGCAGCCGCCGCGGGCAGCGCCGCCCCCGCCTGGGCACCCGCCGCGCTGTTCTGGCTCTCGGCGCCGGAGTCCTGCGCGCTTTGCAGGTTCAGACTCTGCGCGCCGCTCCCGGCCAGTTGCTGGATCGCCTGCAACCCGCTCTGCAAGAGCGCCGCCGGGCTGCCGGACTGACTGGAGGCTTCGCTAGCCTGCTGCCTAGCCGCGCGCGAGGCCAGCAGCAGATCGAAGTTCACCGTCTGCTCGTGGCTGACGGCGTTCAGCACCGCCTCCTGCGCGCCCTGGGCGAAGGCTGCAAACTGGGTGCGAAGGACATAGCGCCCGTTCTGCGCCAGGGTCAGGGACCAGGCTCCGGCAAGATCGGTGGTGGTGGAGACGCGCTTGCCGGTGAGGGTGTTCTGAGCCGTCACGGTGACCCCCGGCAGGGGCGTCGAGCCGCTCTTGACCACCCCATGCAGCCGCCCGCCGGTGACGGGTGCGGCCGCCGGTTCTCCCGCCTGAGCGGCCTGCAGTGCCGTTGGCGCAGCTGGAGCCGGCATCTGGGCGGCCGCCGCCCATGTATCGGTTGCGGCACAGGCCACCGTCATCCCCACCGCTACCACACACACGCAGACTCTCCGCCGCATCGACGCTCCCCAACCCAGACTGGAATACGACTAATTCTCGCACTCTCTCTGACGCCATCCGCGCCGGGAAGTTTACCCCGCCCCCGATGCGGCGCGCGATCTCTGCCCGCGCCGAGCGCCATCACGCCGCGCAAGAAGGGGAAAATAAAAATCTTGCCATCGCGCCGCGCCCATGTTTACTATTGTGCCATTAACTTTGCTATAGCTACCACGGGAGTAAACAGCGGTAGCCAGACAGGAATTCTCCCATGCTCAAGATCGGTACCGTGATCCGCGCTCATCGCTTGCAAAAAGGGCTCTCGCAAGGCGACATCGAGAAGAAAACTGGGCTGCTCCGCTGCTATCTCTCGCGGGTGGAGAACGGCCACACCGTGCCCTCGCTGGACACCCTCTCCAAGATCGCTCTGGCTCTGGACGTGCCCATCGCCCAGTTCTTTGCCGAGGACTCGATGGGCAAGCAGTTCGACATTCAGAAACTCAGCGACGAGGAGTTGCGCTTTCTCACCCAGATTCGCCGCTACTCGACCAACCTCAGCGAGAGCGACCGCAAGCTGCTGCTGGCCATGGTCAAGAAGTTCGCCACCACGGCCACGCGCTAGCATTCTGACCGCATGAACGGGTAATTCATCTCGAAGAAGCGTGGACGAGGACGTCCACGCCACAGCCGGCCGGGAGGCCAGCGCTACATTCATGCAATTGTCCTATTACGCGGTCACGGTACAAGTCTGTGCCCGGCTTACCCTGGCAGCTGCGCCAGGAAGAAGCTGAACATCACCAGCAGGCAGACCACCATGCCCGTCGCCAGCTTCAGGCGGCGCAGGAAGAGCGGCCGCGGCGAGCCGAAGCGCGGCACCATAGGCAGGGCGAAGAGCAGTCCGCACATAAACCCGCCCAGATGGGCATAATTGTCGATTCTCAACCCCGCGCCCAACTGGTCCGAGCCAAAGTTGATGGAAAAGCCAATGGCCAGATTGATGGCCGCGAAATAGATCACCGAGCGGCGCAGTTTCTTCAGTTCGATGGGCGGTACCGGCAGCCGCTGGGATTTGAGCAAAACAATCAACACCCCGGCAATGCCAAAGACCGCGCCCGAGGCGCCCGCACCGGCGGGATACGACAATACCCCGGCTGCTTCATGGATGGGATGGGTGTAATTCCATAGTGTGGAGAGCAGATTGCCGGCCGCACCGGTCAGGATGTAGGCCGCCACCAGCCCTCCCGAACCCACCAGCGGCTCTGCCAGCAGTCCCAAGTTCCACAGGCACCACATGTTGGTCGCCAAGTGGATAAAGCCCACATGCACGAACATGGCGGTGACGATGCGCTTCCACTGCCCTCCGTCCAGCACCGCGCCGGCGTGGTTGGCGCCCCAGTGCATCAACTGCTCCGAGCCCGGGCTCCAGGCGCTCACATGGTGCTGCAACATGGCCAGAAAGACCAGGCAGTTGATCCCCATGAGCAGATAGGTAGCCGGAGCCACGACCCACGAGGGTCTCGGCTTGCGCACCGTCTGCGGCGGCGCGGCAACGTCTACGGGCGGAAGAATCTCCGCGGCGGGAATGAGGGGGGGAGTTCCCATATTCTAACTTTAACCGATTTTTCTGTGCGTTTTCGCCGTGAACGGCGCTACCGGTGCGATACGGGACTGGCGAAGAGAAACTTACGCCCCACCGTCCCATGATCTGAAACAACTTTTCGATGTACTCTGGAGTTTGGTCCTGGCCGCGCCGGAAAGAACGCATCCAGTTGGCCGTCCAGAACCTGCCCTCAAAGGAGAAACACTGTGAGTCCGATTTCATCTGCCGCCAAGCCCATACGTCGCGCCCTGCTGAGTGTCACCGACAAGACCGGGCTGGTGGAGTTTGCCCAGGCCCTGGTCGCCTTTGGCGTCGAACTGATCTCTACCGGCGGCACCGCCCGTGCCCTGCGCGAGGCCGGCCTCAGCGTCAAGGACATCAGCGAACTGACCGGCTTCCCGGAGATGCTCGACGGCCGCGTCAAGACCCTGCACCCGCTGGTTCATGGCGGTCTGCTCTACATCCGCGGCAACGCCCAGCACGAGGCCGCTGTCGCCGCCCACGGCATCCTGCCCATCGACATGGTTGTGGTCAATCTCTACGCCTTCGAGAAGAGTGCTGCGCATGCCGGCGTTTTATTCGGCGAGCTCATAGAAAACATCGACATCGGCGGTCCTTCTATGGTGCGCTCGGCGGCCAAGAACTTTGAAGATGTAGCCATCGTCACCCGCGTGGCCGACTATCCTGCGCTGATCGAAGAACTCCAAGGCAACGGCGGCGGCCTCACACGAGCTACGCGGTGGAGTCTTGCCAAGCAGGCCTTCGCCACCACCGCCGCCTACGATACCGCCATCGCCAACACCCTGGAAAAGATCGCCGACGCTCCCGCGGCGGAGAGCCCGGCCACCAGCAGCGACCAATTCCCCGCCGCGCTGCGCCTCAACTTCCCCCTGGCGCAGGCGTTGCGTTACGGCGAGAATCCCCACCAGCGCGCCGCTCTCTATGCGGACGGCTCCGGATTGGGCATCGCCGGCGCCACCCAGTTGCAGGGCAAGGAGCTGAGCTACAACAACCTGGTCGATCTGGATGCCTGCTGGGAACTGGCGCAGGAGTTCGACGAGCCGGCGGCGATCATCGTCAAGCACACCAATCCCTGCGGCGCGGCCACCGGCATCAGCGTCATGGAGGCCTTTCAAAAGGCTCTGGCCGCCGATCCCGTCTCCGCCTTCGGAGGCGTCATCGGCATCAACCGCCCGGTGGACGCCGCCGCAGCCGAAGTGATCGCCAAGCTCTTTGTCGAGGCCATCGCCGCGCCTTCGTTCACCACCGAAGCCCGCGTACTCTTTTCCGGCAAGAAGAATCTGCGCCTGGTCGAGGTGCATTCGGCGCCGCCGCGCCCGATCGTCAAACACGTCTCCGGCGGGCTTCTCTTGCAGGACGCCGACACCGGCCGCATCGACGAAGCGGAATTGAAGACCGTCAGCAAGCGCTCCCCCTCCGCCGAGGAGCTGTGCAACCTGCTCTTTGCCTGGAAGATCTGCAAGCACGTCAAATCCAACGCCATCGTCTACGCCCGCGACGGCCAGACTATCGGCGTGGGAGCGGGGCAGATGAGCCGCGTGGACGCCGCCAAATTCGGGGCGCAGAAGGCGGTGCTGCCGCTAGCCGGCTGCGTGGCCGCCTCCGACGCCTTCTTCCCCTTCCCCGACGGCCTGGAGACCGTCGTCGCCGCCGGCGCCACGGCTGTGATTCAGCCCGGCGGCTCGGTGCGCGACGCGGAAGTCATCGCCGCCGCCGATCGCCTGGGCGTGGCCATGGTCTTGACGGGAATGCGTCACTTCAAGCACTGAGGCTGCAAGCGGCACCGCTCCATTCATGCAGGCGGAGGCTCATGGGCCCACCGCCTGCAAGGACAATAGGGGCGATTTCGTGAGGAAGCGATAATCAGCCGGCGGCAAGACATTTCACAAAGCCTTGCGCGGCGTAATCGAGGATCAAGCGGTCGACGGTGACCAGCGTAGCGTCCAGGCGGCGAGCCGTGGCCAGCAGAATGCGGTCGGCGGGGTCGGAGTGGACCTCCCACGGCAGGCGGGTGCTGGCGACGGCGATAGCGGGCGAGAGCGGCTCCAAACGGATTCCCGGCAACTGCAAAGCCAGGTCCATCCACTCGCCCACATCGCGGGTCAGACGCAACTTTCCCTTGGATACGAGCAAGGCGATCTCCCATGGCGTGATAGCGGAGACAATCAGGTCATCGGCATCGGCCGCCTGGTCCAACTCCGCGTACACCGATTCGCTCATCTTGGTCGAGTCCTCCATCAGCCAAACCAGCACGTGCGTATCGAGCAGGAGCGGCGTCATTGCGCGGCTTCCCACTCGTTCTCCAGCGGAGAGACAATATCACCCTCGTAGAGAACACTTCCCTTCAACGCGCCGCGCAGTTTTACCTTGGGCGGCATGGGCACAAGCTGGGCCACAGGCTTTCCGAATTTGGTCACCACCAGCGGTTGGCGCGTGGCGGCGACTTCATCGAGCAGCTGCAAACACTTGGTCTTGAATTCACCTGCGGGAATGGTAGCCATCGCGGGCACCTCCATGGTTATCCACCATGGTCGTATTGTGCCCCCAATCTCTTCGCGACGCAAACCAAATTTCGGCAAAAAGGAAAGCCCCCGGCAAAAATGCCGAGGGCGGAGAACTGTTCACTGATCACTGTCCACTGACGGCTACTTCACCTTGACCACCGGTTCGACGCTGAGTCCGGGGCGCAGTTCGTGGTTGGGGTCTTCGCCGTTGAGGTTGTCGAAGTCAATGCGGACAGGAACGCGCTGCACGACCTTGACGTAGTTGCCGGTGGCGTTCTCCGGCGGGAAGAGTGAGAGCACCGAGCCGGTGGCGCCGCCGATTTGCGTCACCTTGCCGTGATATTTCTTGCCGGTGGCATCGACTTCGATCTCGGCTGTCTGTCCGGCGAGCATGTGCCTGAGCTGGGTTTCCTTGAAGTTGGCCGTCACCCACAAACCCTCGAGTGAGACCAAGGTAAGCAGATTCTGTCCTGGAGCGACGTTCTGGTTGATCTCCACGCTCTTGCGGGTGATGATGCCGGCGGTGGGAGCGACGATCTTGGTGTAGCTGAGGTTGAGTTTGGCCTGGTCGAGTTGGGCCTGGGCCTGCTGCACCTGGGCCAGCGCCTGTTTGGCGCGGGCTGACTGCACCGCGACCTGCTGTGGGCCGGTCTGGGCATATTGCAGCGTCGCCTTGGCCTGGGCTTCGCGCTCGTGGGCCACGCGCACCCCGTCCTTGGCCGCCTGCTCGCTGGCCTGGGCGCCGGTTAGATCGGCTTTGGCGGCATCGGCCGCGGCCACCGCGGCGTCGAACTGCTGCTTGCTGATGACGTCCTTCTCCACCAGCGGCTTGTAACGGGTCAGATCGGCCTGGGCCTTGGTGCTGTTGGCCTGGGCCTGTGCCACGCGAGCGTGGGCGGCTTCAAGCTGTTTCTCCGCCTGCTCCACCGAAGCGCGGGTTCCAGTCACGTCGGCGTCGGCCGAACGCAGGTTGCTGCCGGTGTTCACCGTGGTCAGGGGCACAACCACGTTGGCCGCAGCGGCGTTGGCCTGGGCACTGGCCAGGGCGGCTTCGGCGTTCTCCACAGCCACCTGATAGTCGCGCGGGTCCAGTTCGGCGATAGTGTCGCCGGCCTTAACCACCTGATTTTCATCGACGTAGACCTTCATCACCTGGCCGCCGATGCGCGAGCTGACCTGGATCAGATGGCCATTGATCTGCGCGTCGTCGGTGTCCTCGGTAAAGGTCGAGCGCCACCACAGGCCGGCGGCCACCAGCGCCAGAATCACCACCACCACAATGACAATGCCCCTGCGCCGCGATGGGGGCGGCTCGATCTCGGTCGTCTCGTCCAGCTCGGGTTCGATTGGGTTCACCACGTTTACTTCCCTCCCAGATAATTCCTGTAGTTCTGTCCCGCTCCCAGAGCCCGCGCCAGGCTGAGCTTGGCGACGTTGTGCCGATAGAGGGAGGAGACATATTGATCGTTGGCCTGGGCCACGGACTGCTCCGCCTGGCTGACGGCCAGATTGTCGCTGACGCCGTTGGCATAGCGCTGCTGCGCCTCGCTCAATACCTCATTGGCCAGTTCCACGCTGGAGCGCGCTACTTCGACCAGCTTTTGCGCGGCGGCGATATCCAGCAGGGCGTCGCGCACATCGGCGTCCACCTGCGCTTGCGCGTCGCTGAGCTTGGCGCGCTGTGTATCCAGCTGCGCCTGCGCCTGTTGCGCCTCGCCGCGCAGGCCGTACTCCTTGAAGAGCGGAGCGCTGAGGGTTCCGGCGGCGTTGCCGGTGCCATGCGAGGTGGCCAGATTCACACCGATGTCGCCGTAGTCGCCGTTGAAGGTGAGCGTAGGCAACCGGTCGGCGGTGGCCGCCTTGCGCTGCTCTTCGCCGGCCTTGGCCTGCTCGCTCAGCGCGGCCAGATCCTTGCGGTTCAAATGGGCCTGGCGAATCGCCTCGTCCACGTTCATCTGCTCGAAAGCCGCGTAGGGTGCCTTGTCGGCCAGGGTAAAGCTCTGTGCCAAAGGCAGGCCGATGGCCCGAGCCAAAGCCAGCTTATCTTTCTCGTAGGCGTTTTTGGAGACAATCAACTGCTGCTGGAGCGATTGATAGTCGACGCGGGCGCGCAGTTCGTCGAGCAGCGGCGCGGTGCCGGCCTGATGGCGGGCCGCGGCCTGATCCAGCGAGATTTTAGCCGTAGCCACCTGGGCGTCCACGCTGGCGATGCGGGTCTCGTCGGCCAGCGCCAGAAGATAAGCGTTGCCCACGGTCAGGATCACCAATTCCTTGGCGTCGTCGGCGCTGAGCTGGGCGGCGGCGAAGTTGTGCCGCGCGGCCAGATAGTTGCGCAGCGAGGCTACATCCACCAGCGACCAAGTCAGCGAAGCGCGCAGATCGGTGAAGCCAAAGGGACCGATGATGGCGGGAAAGCCCTTGATGCGCAGTCCCTCGGCGGGCAGATCGGACTGCATCACGCTTTCCTTGAGGCTGGCGTCTACCTCGGGCAGCAGCGCCTGCAGCTGGCTCAGCCGCGCCCCGCGCGCCGCTTCGGTCTGCGTGCTGCTCAGAATCGCTCCCAGGTTGTTCTTGAGTCCCCGCGCGATGGCCTCATCGAGCGTCAACGCGATGGGCTGCGCGCTCGCGTCACCCACAGGCACGCTGCCCTGAAAGGGCGTGGCGCCCTGCGCCGTCAGGATGGCGGGAAACGTTACCGCCAAAGCAGCCAAGAGAACCCTGGCGCTCCGGCAGATCGTGCTTTGGCTTGCAATAGGGTACGGCATCGATCGTCTTCAACTCGCAGCGAAATGTTTACCCCTGAAATCTTCGCTACTTCTTAGGATGCACGGAGAGTGCGGCAGGGTTCCTAAATGTAGTGTAGCGGAGAAGCGCTCCGCTGCGCGCAGACGCAGATGCTGCGCGTCCATGCCGCCGTGAAACCAGGGCAGAATCAGCGCGCGGCCGAAGCCTGAATCAACTGCGAGGCCAGCGAACACAGGCCCTGGCGAAAGACCTCGCGCACTGCATTCGCAGTCCATCCGGGATTTTGCGCGCCGCATCGCTGCATCAGCAGATCGACGGCCTCAGCGGCAGTGAGGCCGGCTACCGCGCGCAACACAAAGATCACCCGCACCACCGTGGGCAGGCTTTCCAGCCATTCCCGCACCCGTTCGCGCTCCGGCCCGGCGATCATCCGGTCCAGATCCTCGCGGCTGATGCCGGCGCCCTCCAGATCGTCGTCTTCCAGGCAGGTTGCCACGGTCGCTACGCCCGCGGGCGCCGCCAAGCTGCCCGGCTCGCGCCGTTCGATCAGCTCGATGGCCGCGCCGCACAGCGCCCGCCGGCTGTTCTTGCGCGCCAGCAGCGGATCGTGACAGACCGAGACCTCGGCGGTGGCGATGGCCGTCTCCACCAGCGCAATGCCCTCTTCGCCCTCGCCCACCAGCATGGAAGCCAGGTTGTACAGTCCGGCCGCAATCAGGTCCACCAGCGCGTCCATGCCTTCGAAGGCCTTGGACACCGTGGCGTCGTCTTTGGACTGGCCGTCCATCATGCCGTGAATCCGCTTGCTGAAGTCATCAGCTCCGGGCGGAATGGGCTTGGCGGGGATCAGGCTCTCGGGGGTAGGGTCGAATTCCTGCGGCATAGTGGGCTCCTGGGAGGGAAAGAACGCACATTCCCCCACCTTCTATCCTCTCGCCGCGGGCTGAAACCGTCAATGTGCGCGAAGGGACGCGGGCCGGCTTCCCGCCCGGATCAGATCGGTTTGGGGGCCGTGTTGCGGGCGTCGGTCACGTTGTCCGGCGTATCGCTAAAGGATTTTCCCGCCGCATAAGCAAATTTCATGTATTTGGAGCCGACTTTGCGGAGTACATCCTGCCATCCGTCGTCCCAGCTCACCCGCGCCTCGCCGTCCACATAGACCCACTTGCCGCGGGTTTTGCCCATCGACTTCCAGGCATCGCCGTTGTCTTCCAGGGTGATATAGAAGGTGTTGCCGTTGCCGTCGCCGACCTGCCATTTGCCCAGGAAGTGGCCGCGCGAGGGCTGGTGCGAATTGGCCGGCTCGGACTCTTGCGCCGTCGCCGCGGGTGGCGCAAACTCCACTCGCGCCACCTCGGCCAGTTTGAAGCTCTGCCGGTGGCCATCCTTGAAGACGATCACGATGGAACCCTGATCGCTCTTGGCTGCTGCGGGAGCTGCGGCCAGGGCGGCGGGAAGCGCCATTAGAAGGATGCTGGTCAAGCCAGCAATGGTGAAGTATTTACGCATGGAATTCTCCTCTGCAAACGAAGCTGCGGCGATACTTCAGGCAGCCCGCGTCAATCTGCTCTACGCACGGCGCCGGGCAATGGTTCCCGCAAAGCAAAAAAACGATTCCGGCAGCCTTGCTCCGGTCCGGAGCCCTGCGTTGTTAATGAACACACATCGCATGAAGGACTTGTTGTACCGAACGAAGGGAAGGATTTGGGCTTGCTTTGCGGAAAGGAGGCTTTCAATGGAGTATCCATGGCCCTCCGGGCCACCCTCAGGCATGAAACTCGGCGTTTGTTCAAGCAAAGCGTTGTCATCCTGAGCACAGCGAAGGATCTGCAATTCCAGATTTGACTTTCAAAGGAGCGGTGGAAACCTCGCTTTGATCAGGAATTTCTTCTCCCGTTCATGCCATTTGTCCCCTGCCATCCTTATTCATGAAGAGAAGGCGCTTGGCGATTATCCGCTGGTTTTTCTGCGATTGAGGCGAAAACGCGGTAGACTGCCAACACGGTGCAGGGAAATATTCTTATGGTCAAAAACACGCAGAAGATCAAGCTTTTCAACGGCCGGGACCAATCCTGGATGCAGTTCAACCGGCGCGTCCTGGAAGAAGCCGAGGACCCCACCAACCCCTTGCTGGAGCGGGTCAAATTCCTTTCCATCACCGCCTCGAACCTCGACGAGTACGTCGAGATCCGCCAGGCGGGATTGATGCAGCGCATCGAGGACGGCTACCGCGAGCCGGGCTTCGATGGCCTGCGCCCCGACGAGTCGCTGGCCACGCTAACCGCCGACATCCACGATTTCGTCGCCGCCCAGTACCGCTGCTGGAACGACCACCTGCTGCCCGAATTGCGCAAGCAAGGCATTCGTCTGCTGGAGTGGGAAGAGCTGGACGACGAGGCCCGCGCCTTCGCCCAGGAGTACTTTCAGCGCGAGGTCGATCCCCTGCTCACCCCCATCTCTATCGACCCCGCCCATCCCTTTCCCCGCGTGCTGAACAAGGCTCTCTGTCTGGCGCTGCTGCTGCGTCTCAAGCGGCGTAGTTCCGGCCCCCAGGTGCTGGGAGTGGTCACCGTGCCCCGCGCCCTGCCCCGCTTCATCCGCCTGCCCTCGGCTACGGGCGCTTACGACTACCTGCTCCTTCAGGATCTGATCGCGCAGAACCTGGCCGGCATGTACCGCGGCTACGAGATCCTGGACCGCGCCGCGTTCCGCGTTACCCGCAACTCCAACCTCTACTTCGAGGAAGAAGAGGCCCGTTCGCTGCTGGAGACGATTCGCGTGGAGCTGCACAACCGCCGCAAGGGCGACGCCGTCCGCCTGGAGATCGAAACCGGCGCCAAGGCCGAGATCGTCGAGCGCCTGCGCGTCAACTTCGAGCTGGACGAGGACCAGGTCTTGCGCGGCGACGGCCCGGTCAACCTCTCACGGTTGATGTTCTTCTACGGCGACGTGCAGCGCCCCGACCTGAAGTTCGCCCCCTTCACCCCCAAACAGCTCAAGCTGAGCCGCAAATCGGCCAACATCTTCGCGGAGCTGCGCCAGCGCGACATCCTGCTGCACCATCCCTTCGACGCTTACGACCCGGTGGTCGAATTCATCGAGAAGGGTGCACAGGATCCCGCCGTCGTCGGCATGAAGCAGACCCTCTACCGCACCAGCCACGATTCGCCCATGTTTCAGGCGTTGATTGAGGCCGCCGCCACCAAGGAAGCCACCCTGGTCGTCGAGCTGATGGCGCGCTTCGACGAGGCCTCCAATATTCGCTGGGCACGCAGCATGGAAGACGCCGGAGTGCAGGTCTTCCACGGCGTGGTCGGCCTCAAGACCCATTGCAAGCTGGCCATGCTGGTGCGCCACGACGAGGACGGCGTCACCCGCCGCTACTGCCATCTGGGCACCGGCAACTACAACCCCGTCACCGCCCGCTTTTACACCGACGTGAGCCTTCTGACCTGCGCCCCGCAGGTTACCGAGAAGGTGCACATGGTCTTCAACTATCTGACCGCGCACGCCGAGATCGACGATTACCACCCCCTGCTGGTGGCCCCGCTGACCATGGCGGAGAGCTTTCTGGGCCTGATTCGCCGCGAACAGGAGCACGCCCAGGCCGGCCGGCCGGCGCACATCGTAGCCAAAATGAACTCCCTGCTGGAGCCGTCGGTGATCGAGGCGCTCTACGCCGCCTCCCAGGCTGGCGTCGATGTGGACCTCATCATCCGCGGCCTCAGCATTCTCCGCCCCGGCGTCAAGGGGCTCTCGGAGCGGATCACGGTACGCTCCATCGTGGGCCGCTTTCTGGAGCACTCGCGCATCTTTCACTTCGCCAACGGGGGCACCGACGAGATCTACCTGGGTTCGGCCGACTGGATGCCGCGCAACCTCTTCGAGCGCTGCGAGGTGGCCTTCCCCGTCCGCGACGCCGCCGCCCTGGCCCGCATCCACGACGAGATCCTGCCCGCCTACCTGGCCGACACTGCCAAGGCCCGCCTGCAACAGCCCGACGGCAGTTACCTGCGCGCCGCCAAGGTTTACAAGGACGCCCCCGCCTTCAGCAGCCAGGAGTTCCTCATGCAACTGGCCGAGGGCAAAACGGACCTGAGCGCGATTCCCACGGCGGGAGCCGCCAAGCCCGCAGCAAAGAGCCGCACAACCCGGACCGCCAAGAGCCGCATCCAAGCAGAATGACACTGAGAACTATAGCAATCAGTGCTATAGTTCTCAGTGTCAGGAAGCGCGATGAGAGTTTTCCTGACCAAAGCGATGGCGCGATTCGTTCGCCAAGAAGAGATTTGCGAATCGACTCTACACAAGGCAATCGTTCGCGCCGAACATGGCCGAATCGACGCGGACCTAGGCAACGGTCTGATCAAGCAACGCGTGGCCCGGCCTGGCAAAGGCAAATCGGGCGGCTACAGAACCTTGATCGCCTATCGGCGGGGAGATCGAGCGATTTTTCTCTTCGGCTTTGCCAAAAGCGAGAAGGAGAATATCGATGCGCAGGAACTCTGCGGTGTCCGCGAACTGGCGAATTACTGGCTGAAGGCTGGTGCTGGGCACATTGAAGAGGCTCTCGCCAACCATACGATTCGGGAGGTTCCATCTTATGACCAAACCACTTAGCCGCTTAGCGCTGGAGATGCTGGAAACCGCCGAGGATATGCATCGGCTTGGCATAATGGACGACCTTGGTTATACGAAGATCACGGCCCGTTTTTTGGGCAACAAATCGCTCAGCACCTCGCAACCCGTGAGTAGCGATGAGATTCGCACATTGCGCGAGAATGCCAATCTAAGCCAGGCCGTCTTTGCCCGCTACCTCAATCTCACTCCCGGCTACCTCTCGCAATTGGAGCGCGGCGTCCGTCAACCCAAGGGACCGGCTCTGGCTCTGCTGAACGTGTTGAAACGCACCGGGATCGAAGTCATGATGTAGTTCCATTCACGCCAGGGCGCAGAAAAGCCGGGGCGCGAACCCCGGCTTTCGTGTTTTGGTTCAACCAGATTTACGGCAGCGGGCGGTCGGTCCACAGCGCCTTGTCGGCGACGGTTTGCACCGGATAGAGCCGTCCGGCCAGCAGTTGTTCCACCTTCTGCTGGTTCAGATCCTGAGCGAAGAGCCACTTGCGCTCGCCGGTTCCCCATTCCTTCGAGAGCCGCTCTTCGCTGAGGAAGATGTCGGGGGCGTCGGGGTAGCACGATCCCCACAGCAGCGGCGTACCTTCGCCGTGCTGTCCGCAGCGCGGCAGCACCATCAGCGCCGGCTTGTGAAAGAAGCTGTGGGTGTAAAAGACCACCGAGGAGGCGTCGGACTGCTCGCCGAAGATGACGAAGCTGTCAGCCGGAGTGCCCTTGGCCACGATGGTGTCGGCCATGGCCTTGGAGCTGAGCATGGGGGCGAAGCGGGCGAAGGCGATGTGCGCCGCGATCAGGAAGACCGCCGCAGTGAGCGCCATGCTGATAGTCGCCGCCAGGTGCTTGCCCTTGAGCCGCAAGATCCAGCCCACCGCCGGGCCGATCAGGAGGGTGATCGCCGCCATGGCTGCGGGCAGCCGCAGCGCTGCAAAGGAAGCCCCGGTCAAATCGAAGAGGTGGGACATGGAGAGGGTGTAGTCACCCACGCCGCGATGCGCCAGCAGGGTGCCGATGTCGCTGACCGCGGGAATTTCGCGAGAGACGTACAGTCCCCAGCCCAACGCCACGGCAGAGAGAAGCCCGAGGACGGCAAATACGGCCTGCGCGCCGGTCAGCCAAGCGGTGGAGAGCGGCGCCTTGCCGCCCGCCGGGCCGCGGTTCTCTTCAATGCCGGCCACGATCCCGGCAATCAGGATCAGCAGCGGCGGCCAGGTGGGAAAGGTGTAGTACTCCTGGTTCGACGAGATCGAAAAGAAGAGCAGCGAGAAGGCCGAGAAGAGGCTCAAGAGCCAGGCCGTGCGCACGCGGAACTTGAGTTTGAAGACCGCCGTGGCCACATCCTCGCGATTGGCGTTATCCAGATAGAAGTCGACCGTCTGGCCGGCGTCGTGGCGCAGGTGCTGCATCCAGCTCTTGCGCGTCTTCCATGCCACCATCAGCACCGCGGGCACAAACAGGCTCCAGGGAAAGAGCCAGACCAGGTGCAGCAGCCAATAGGCGGCGAAGGGCAGCTTGTTGTAGTCGTGCGGGTAGCGCTGGCTGAAGAAGCGCAGCCAGTGCTCGTTGACGAAGTAGAAGTACCAGAATCCATGCACGTTGCCGAGGGTGGGATGATTGCCCACGGCATGGCCCTGGTCGGGGTTGGCCAGGCCGCACAAAATGTGCCAGGGCGCGGCGATGGCCAGGAAGACCGCCAGCCCGCTCAGCAGCCGCATGGAGCGCCAGCGCCGCCACTGCCCGGTCAGCGCCAGGTAGGGGATGGCCGCACCGAAGAAGAAGACCGGGGCGATCAGGCCCTTGGTCAGGGTAGCCAGCGCCACCGCCGCCCACATGATGTAGAAGCGGTGAGGCAGATCCAGTTCCAGGGCGGTAATCAGGCAGTAGAGCGCAATCAGCAGGAAGAACGCCAGGATGGCTTCGGGAATGATGAAGCGGGTAAAGAGAAACGGCCCGATGGCGGTCAGCACACCCAGTGCGGCATAGAGTCCGGCGCGGGGGCCATAAGCCCGCCGCGTCCACAGCCAGCACAGCCAGGCCAGCCCCAGCATGGCCAGCGCGTTGGGCAGATGGGTAGCGAAGGTGTTCTGACCGAAGATCTTGTAGACGCCGCCAATCAACCAGTAGGGCAGCGGCGGCTTCTCGATGTAGCGGATGCCGTTGATCTGCGCGGTGACGAGGTTGCCGGTCTCGGCGATGTGCTGCGCCGCCTGGGCGTGACTGGAATCGACGTCGTCCAGCAGCGGCGGGGAAAACAGGGAGGCGAACTGCACGGCGAAAAAGATCGCCGCCAGCAGCGCCCACACCGCCAGCGTGGAAGGCGCCGCGGAGGGGCGGTTCTGCGCCCGGGAATCGTTGTTCATCGCGGAAGAAGTCATCCCCAAAAGGATAACAGGCGGGTTGTAAAGGAAGCGTTATTGACCCGCATGATACGTGCCTTTGGTTTCAGCCCCTACAATGAGAAGCGGATCATGACCCTGCTCGCCGACAATCTAGCCCAGGTCGAAGACGCGATTGCGGCCGCCTGCCGCCGCGCCGGCCGCTCCCGCGCCGAAGTCGAGTTGATGGCCGTCTCCAAGACCTATCCCGCAGCCACCGTGGCCGAGGCCGCGGCCTTGGGACTGACCCTCTTCGGCGAAAACCGGGTGCAGGAGTATGCATCCAAATCTGTGGAGATTCATTCGTTGCGCCAGAGTGCGCCGCAACTGCGCGTCCATCTGATCGGCCACTTGCAATCGAATAAAGCGCTTCGCGCCGTGGAGCTTTTTGACAGCATCGATTCCGTCGATAGCCTCAAACTGGCCGAGCGCCTCAACGAGGCCTCGGGCCGACTGGGCAAGCGCTTGCCGGTGCTGCTGGAAGTCAAGCTCAGCCCCGAGGAGACCAAGGCCGGCCTCGATCCAGCGTCGCTCGAAGCAGCGCAACTGCTGGAGCGGCTGCCGGATCTGGTTCATTTGCAGATGCAGGGCCTCATGACCATCGCCCCCTTCGATGTGCCGGAGGAGCAGACCCGCGCTTGTTTCCGCAGTCTGCGTCAATGGCGCGAGCGCTGGGCACAGGCCCATACACGGCTGGAGTACGAGGTGCTCTCCATGGGAATGAGCGACGATTTCGCCCTAGCCATCGAAGAGGGCGCAACCCGCATCCGCATCGGCACCAGCCTCTTTGGAAGCAGACCTGCTTTGGGAACCCGCTAATGCTGCGCGAGACCGCCGCCGGCGTCACCTTGGCCGTGCGCGCCCAGCCCGGCGCCAAGCGCACAGCCATCGCCGGCCTCTACGGCGAGGGAGAGGCGGCGCAACTGAAGATCGCCATCCACGCCCCGCCCATCGAAGGCCGCGCCAACCTGGCGCTGATTACATTTCTGGCCGAGTTCTTCAATCTGCCGAAAAATGCTGTCGAATTGAAGAGCGGCGAGCTCGCGCGCAGCAAGGTTTTTTTCTTGCGCGGCGTGACCCAGGCGCAGGCGGAAGCCAAACTCGCCGGGTCGATCTGAACCTTTCCCGACCAGCCGGTTTGGATCTTTCCAGCTCCGTTTCACGCCGACCTCCCGAGCGTCCTTGGACTCGCGGCCCACAGGATCGAATAAAAACCAGCCTTCATTCCCCCAGAGAATTGTCATCCTGAGCGGAGCGCAGCGGAGTCGAAGGACCTGCATTTGTTCTTTGCAGAGTTGGCTTTCAAAGGAGCAAAGCGAAGGACCTGCATTTGATCATTACGATGCGCGCGCCGCAGCCAGCGCCTTCAGCACTTCAGCCGGCTCGCTGCGCACGCGGAAGTCGGCATGCGCCTCCGCAAACAGGATTTTTCTGTCTTTTCCGATGATGTAAGTCGCCGGAATCGGCAGCCGCCAGCTCTCTTCCCCGTTGAGGAAGGGCAGATTGACCATCATCTCCCGGTAATCGTCTCTAAGGTATGGGGGCAAGGTATAGGCCAGCCCGAACTGCTCGGCCAGCTTGCAGCCCTCGTCGCGGAGAACGGGAAATTGCAGCCCGTGCTGCCCCACCATAAAGTCGCTCTGGCGCTCGGTCTGAGGCGTGATGGCCGCCAGCAACGCTCCCTGCGCGCGAAGCTCGGCGTAAAAATCGCGCCAGGCCTCCAGTTCGGTGACGCAATAGGGGCACCAGCGCCCGCGGAAGAATTTCACCACCAGCGGGCCGAAGGCCAGCATGTCGGCGCTGCGGATGGTGCGCCCGCGCGCGTCGCTCAAGGCAAACTCCGGCGCTGTGGCGCCCACGGGCAGAATCCTGTCTTCGATTCCCGTGGCGAACAGCTCGGCAACCGCACGCTCGCCCACATCCAGCCGCTCCGCCTGCACCAGCTCCCGCGTCCGCGCCGTGATCCCGTCGAGTTGGTCCTGAAGGGTGGTCATAGGTGTTTTGGGATGAACTCCTCGAATGCTCGTTCTTCGCCGTTGCGCGAGATCTTCAGTAGGCCGCCAGTCGCCCGGAAACTTTCCATATATCGCTTGATCTTCAAATCGGCTCGTGGATACTCGGAACATACAATCAAAGCACCAATGAACTGCCCGGATTGGTAATCTTTGTGGTTGCTCCAAAACAAACGTGTCGCTTCTATTTGCGTAGTGGCATGATCGACGTTTTTGCCCTTCAACTCAACGATCACGTCCACTTTCGTGGGGATCGAAACCAAATAGTCGGCTGCTCTTGATTCGGGGGGCATGAAACATCCATCCATGCGAATACGGCGAACTTGTATCTTGCCGGGGTTGAGCAAGACGACGCTCTTTCCGGTTCCTGGATCCTGCAGCTTGACCTTGGAATGACGGATTATCTCAACGCACCCTGGATTTGTTGCAGCGCGTTTACTTGCCATACTGAATCTCCAGCAAGTTGCCAAACTCTTCTGCTATGTTGCTGGAAACATTGTCGAGGTAGTCGCCATCGATCTGACCTGTCTCCTTATCGAAGATACCGACCAAAACCCCATCCTCAATCTTGTATGCTGCAAAATCGGAATTATTAATCCAGTATTTTTCTGGAACTACCTGATCAACCGCAGCATGATGCTCTGCGTCGGATGCACCTACTTTACCGGCCTTCAGCAGATTTCCAAAGGAGGTGAGAAGATAGGGACTGTGAGTAGTGATAACCCATGAAGCATCGAGTAGTGGTTCGTTCGCCATGCGAGAAAAGACTCGGACAATCTCGTTTTGCGAACTTGGGAATATGCTAGCCTCTGGCTCTTCGACAAAGAAAAGACGGCGATGCAAAGACTTTTGTAAATCGAGTGTCCAGGCCACCGCAGAGGAAAGCGCGACAAACTCGCGCAGGCAGGTCATAAGCGGTAGAAGCTCTTGAGTTCCAGAGGAAAGATAAGAAAGTGGAAGTTCGCGACCATCCTCTGCACAAAATATTTCGGAATTTCCTCTCACAACGACTTCCCCGTTAAGAAGCCGCCGGCTTTCTTGATCGATCCAAGCGGTCAGATCGTGTTTCAGACCAACCTGTGGGACTCGTTTCTGGTAATCGAATGAAAAATCCTGCGAAAAACGAAGAGTCAATGGATCGATTCGATTGCTCGTGCCTAAGATTGCCTTTTGTGTATTCACAAAGAACGCGCGCGTTGAGGGGATATAAGAGTAAACCTCAGCATCGCTCGATTGTAACCTTTCTAGTTCTGTACGAATCACTCTCGCATAACTATTGAAATCTGCGTTTCCAGAAGAATTCTTTTCCCTTTCAAGTTCATTCCATGTCCTGATGTAGCATGATTCGATTTCGTTCGAAAGGGCGAGTCCAGCCTTTGCACTCCCGCTTGTCAACCTACCAGTGGTGGAACTGCGAGAGAGTATCAGTCCATATGATCCATCCTTGTATTCAACTTTCGCATTTAGTTCTTGTCCGAAAGGGGGAAACCAAACATCGGAGAATTCACCCATGACGCGCAATCTAAAGGCTTCCAAAGGGCGGGCTTCCCGCATTGAATTCTCAGCTTGCTCAACTACGACCTTCCGAAAAAAATACGCCAGCTTGCACAACAGGCTCTTGCCGCTCGATTGCGGGCCGATGAGGACGGTGATCTTGCCGAACTCCAGTTCGGCTTCCTTGATGACCGAGAAGTTCTTCACCGTCAGCTTGCGCATCCCGTCCTCCGTGTCTAAAACAATAGCGCAGATCCTTCGCTGCGTCGAAGATCGGTAGTACGAAGAACAGAAGCAGATCCTTCGCTGCACTCCGCTCCTCACGAACGGAGCTGCAAATCCTGCGCTTCACCGCGCCACCTACGGGGCGCGAGGTTGATTTTGGCCGCCTCCCCAGGACTGCGCTTCGCTCGTCCTGGGCTATTTTCCCAGCCTCCCTACGGGAGGCGCAGCGATCTGTTCATTACAGCCGAAACTCGCCGCAGCGAGTCGAGTTGCTCAGAGTTTGTGACTTTTTTGAATTTACGCGCATTTACGGCGCGTAAGTCATTTGTTTTCTGACGCATTCTTTGCGAGAGAACAAAAGAGTCACAACCTCTCAGGCTGACAGCGTCTTGGTCTAGACAAACATCGATCTGCGCGGCCTACGAGCAGGGGCCGAAGCCACAGCTTACCGCCCGAAGCGCTGTTTGCCCATGCCCAGGGCGCCCATGCCGCCGCGCATCATGTTCTTGGCCAGCCCGCCCTTGCCGAACTGCTTGAACATCTTGCTCATCTGCGCGTACTGGCGCAGCAGCATGTTCACGTCCTGCACGGTGGTTCCCGAGCCGGCGGCAATGCGCTTCCTGCGGGAGCCGGAGATGATTTCGTGGTTGCGGCGCTCCTTGGGGGTCATGGAGTTGATGATCGCCTCCAGGCGGGTGAACTGCTTCTCGTCCACATTCGCCGCCGCCTGCTGCATGCCGGCGAAGGGGCCGACCGAAGGCAGCATTTTCAAAATGCTCTCCATCGAGCCCATCTTCTTGATCTGGCGCAACTGGTCGCGGAAGTCTTCCAGGCTGAAGCCGTCGCCCAGCAGCGCCTTTTTGGCGAACTCCTCGGACTTCTTGCGGTCCATGGTGGATTCGGCCTTCTCGATCAGCGACATCATGTCGCCCATGCCAAGAATGCGGCCCACGATGCGGTCGGGATGGAAGGGCTCGAAGGCGTCGGGCTTTTCGCCCACGCCGATGAACTTGATGGGCTGCCCGGTGACGTGGCGAATGGAGAGCGCCGCGCCGCCGCGTGCGTCGCCGTCCATCTTGGTCAGCACCACGCCCGTCAGTCCCAGCCGGGAATGGAATTCCTGCGCGGAGTTGACCGCGTCCTGGCCGGTCATGGCGTCGGCGATGAAGAGGATCTCCTGGGGATTGAGGAGCTTTTTCAGGCTCTCCATCTCGTCCATCAGCTCGGCGTCGATGTGCAGACGGCCGGCGGTATCGACGATCAGGGTGTCGCAGCCCATGTTGCGGGCCTCGCGGCGGGCCTCCGTGGCCAGCCGCTCGACCAGCTTCGATCCAGCCGATTCGCCCTTTTGATCGCCCTCGTAGAGCTTGGCGTCGATGGACTTGGCCACTACCTTCAACTGCTCGCGGGCGGCGGGACGGTAGACGTCCACCGAGACCAGCATGGGCCGGTGTCCACCCTTTTTCAGCCACATGGCCAGCTTGCCGGCGGTGGTGGTTTTGCCCGAGCCCTGCAAACCGGCCATCAAGATGACTGTGGGCGGCTGGGAGGCGAATTTGAAGCGCGCCGTGTCCTTGCCCAGCAGGGTGATCAACTCGTCGCGCACGATCTTGATGACCTGCTCGGAGGGCGAGAGCGCGGTCAGCACCTCGCTGCCCACCGCCTTCACCCGGATCTGCTCGATCAACTCCTTGACCACGTTCAGGTTGACGTCGGCTTCGAGCAGCGCCACGCGGATCTCGCGCAGGGCGTCGGTGATGTTCTCTTCGGTGAGCGTGCCCTGCCCGCGCAGGGACTTGAAGGCACGCTGCAGTTTATCTGTCAGATTCTCAAACATAGGTTCCCCAAATCGGTCGTTAACCTTCTAGTGTATCGTGGCACCTGCGGTGCGGCAGCCGCGCGGCGCGGCAGCTATGGGGAAGTCGGGGTTTATGTCCATGCGCCACGTTTTTACGCGCATTTGCGGGCCTTAACGTTGCCGGTAAGATGGAACTCCAAACGAACGAAGCGGCGCCTGATAGTCAGGCGCCGCTTGCGATGAAGCCAAAATTGACTAGAAGCGGATTACCGCACCGCCGGAATAGCGGAAGCCGTCAGCGCCCCACTTCAACGACTCGTTCCAATCGCCTCCCGCTATAACATTAGCCGATGTCTGCCGGGTCCAGTATTCCAACTGCGCTGGACGGAGAGAAAGATGAGAGCCGATCTTGACATCCAATCCCGCTCCCGTGGCCATGGTAAAAGCGTTTCCCGAGCAGCTCGCGCCCTGGCTTTTGCAACCAACATCCGAGTCTGACACTAAGGCGAAATTGAATGACTCGCGCGAGGCGCCGAAAAGTTGGTGGGCAAAAAGCGTCACACCCTTGAGCCGGTCATTCTTGAGGGCATAGCGGAAGGTTGGACCAACCAAGTAATCCTGCGTATTCGTCGTCTCGGTCACCCCTGCAACAGAGGAGGCTCTCGACCCCGTGCTCAGAAATGTCATCTCATAGGTGATGCCGAAATTCCTCGCCGGAAAGTAGCTGACAGCCGCTTGTCCTCCATTCAGGTTGAAGGCGGCGAATTCATCGCCAGAGGTGCTCACATTGTAAACGTTTGGATCCCCATAACTCCGCGACAGAGTGTAGCCGGCAAACACTTCCAATTTATCCTTTGCTTGAGCCTTCGGCTTTTGAACCTGAGCCGTGGACAGCATCGTGCCAAATAATAGCAATACTGCGAAACAAATGAATTTGCGCATGAAACCTCATTTCTCTGCCCGAGAGGCAGGGTTGATGGACCTCGAATTGCTCGACACTAACTGTGTGAGTCACCACGGAAAGTAGGTTCATCATAGGTTGTGAAGATAGCAACGTCAACTAACAGAGTAGTAATGTCCACTATAAGAGAAG
>Ga0326728_10008156_pt1 | contig 26266 bp, 15 predicted proteins | sample MB3enrmetagenome_FD_207602 | JGI IMG/M metagenome (GOLD analysis project Ga0326728, IMG submission 207602) | Lab enriched peat soil microbial communities from McLean, Ithaca, NY, United States - MB31MN | ecosystem: Environmental > Terrestrial > Soil > Wetlands > Peat | place: USA: New York... | reverse complement strand
CCAGTGCCGAAGCGGGTCTTGATCCACTCCGCGCCGGTCATGACATTGGAGCGGCGAAGCCATGAGGAAAGATAGACCATGAGGAAGATCTGGTTGAAGGTGGGCCAGAGCCATGGTATCCACACGCTCTTCAGGCCGTAAACGAACATCCAGGAGACCAGCAGCATGGTGCCGCTGATATCGAACATTCCGGATGCGTTGGAGATGCCCAGCATGTACCAGGGCATGGCATTGCCGCCGAGAAAGTAGTTCTGCATGCTTTGCGAGGCGCGCTTTGAAACCCAATAGCCTATGAGCACTGTGCTCAGCAGGTAGGCCACGATGATGACGATGTCAATTACGTGAAGGTGCAGCATTCGACTCCTCAATGCCCACTGGCATCTTCTCTCCGCTCTCCGCGGGAGACAGAACTGATACTCCGCAGCCTGCCGCGGCCAGACCCCTCCAGCTTTCGCGCCGGGCAAAGGGTTGGCAGCGGCCGGATCGCGCACCCCCGCGCGACTGGGAAAAAGGACTTGTCATATCTCTTCTCTAGGTTGGCGCCCCGCGGAATCGCCCGGATTGACCACGAAACTGCAGATCGTCTCACATCGCCTCAACCTCTGGCAACGACTCTGGATATGAGCGGGCGAATCGCTTCCCAATCGCGCGGAACTTGCCCACACGCACATCCCATCGAGTATAATCTCGTTTCGTCTTCCAATAGTACCAGAATCCGCTGGAAAAACGTTTGATCAACCTCTCAGCCGGCGGCCGCCCATGCGGCCTGCGTTTCAATGGGGGAACAACCAACATGAAATTTGGACATTTCGACGATCGGAACCGCGAATATGTGATTACGCAGCCGGACACCCCGCTGCCGTGGATCAACTACCTGGGCTGCCAGGCGTACTTTGGCATCATCTCCAACACCGCCGGGGGCTACTCGTTCTATCGCGACGCCCGCCTTCGCCGGCTGACCCGGTATCGCTACAACAACGCGCCCTTCGATTTTGGCGGGCGGTACGTCTATCTGCGCGACGAGGAATCGGGCCAGTTCTGGTCACCTTCGTGGCAACCCACGCGCCGCGAGCTGGAGAACTACTCCTGCCGCCACGGCATGGGTTACACCGTCATCGGCTCGACCCTGGGTGGCATCGAGGCGCACACCCGCTATTTTGTCCCCCTCGACGAGAACCTCGAAGTCTGGCAGCTCACGGTGACCAACCGCCGCAAGTCCAAGGCGCAAATCTCCGCCTTCTCCTCCATCGAGTTCTGCCTGTGGGACGCCCAGGACGACGCCACCAACTTCCAGCGCAACTTCAATACGGGACAGGTTGAGGTCGAAGAGAGCGTGATCTACCACAAGACGGAGTACCGCGAGCGCCGCAATCACTTTGCCTACTTCGCCTGCTCTGAGCCCCTGGCGGGCTTCGATACCCAGCGCGAGGCCTTCCTGGGCCGTTATCGCGGCTGGGACTCGCCCGCCGCCGTCGAGGCAGGCCAGCTTACCAACTCCGTCGCTCACGGCTGGGCGCCCATCGGCGCCCATCAGGTCAAGCTCGACCTTGAACCCGGCGAGACCAAGCAAATCGTCTTTCTGCTGGGCTACCACGAGAATCCGGTCGATCAGAAATTCGACCCTCCCGGCTCGCAAACGATCAACAAGGCGCTGGTGAAGCCGACGATCGCCAAGTACCTCGATCCCGTAAAAGCCGACGCGGCCTTCGAACGCCTGCGCCAGTACTGGGACAGCCTGCTCGGCATCTTCCAGGTGGAGACGCCCGACTTTCACACCAACCGCATGGTCAATATATGGAATGCGTACCAGTGCATGGCTACCTTCAATATGTCGCGCTCGGCGTCGTTCTACGAATCCGGGATCGGCCGCGGCCTCGGCTTCCGCGACTCCAACCAGGATCTGCTGGGCTTTGTGCACATGGCCCCGGCGCGTGCCCGCGAGCGCATCCTCGACCTGGCGGCGACCCAGTTGCCCACCGGCGGCGCCTATCACCAATATCAGCCGCTCACCAAGCGCGGCAACAACGACATTGGCGGCGGCTTCAACGACGATCCGCACTGGCTGATCGTGGGCGTCTCGGCTTACCTGAAGGAGACCGGCGACTGGAGCATCCTGGACGAGCCGGTGCCCTACGACAACGAAGCCGGTTCGGAACAGCCGCTCTATGAGCACCTGCAGCGGAGCTTCCGCTATACCCTGGAACGCCTGGGGCCGCATGGGCTGCCGCTGATCGGCCGCGCCGACTGGAACGACTGCCTCAATCTCAATTGCTTCTCCGATACGCCAGGGCAGTCCTTCCAGACCACCACCAACAAGGACGGCAAGGTGGCCGAGTCGGTGTTCATCGCCGGGCTTTTTGTCCACGCCGGCCGCGAGCTGGCCGCCATCGCAAGCCGCCGCGGGCTGGCCGCGGAAGCTACATCGTATCTGGCCGAGTCGGCCAAGATGGAGGCGGTCATCCGCGAGCATGGTTGGGACGGGGGATGGTTTCTGCGCGCGTACGACGACTTCGGCGCCAAGATCGGCTCCAAGGATTGCGAAGAGGGCAAGATCTTCATTGAGTCGAACGGATTCTGCGTGCTGGCTGGCATTGGGCTGGAGGACGGCACGGCCCTGAAGGCGATGGACGCGACCCGCGAGCACCTGGCCACCAAGCACGGAATCGTGGTGCAGCAGCCGGCTTATTCCAGGTACTACCTGAATCTGGGCGAGATCTCCTCTTACCCGCCGGGATACAAGGAGAACGCCGGCATCTTTTGCCATGTGAATCCCTGGGTGATGATCGGCGAGGCGCGGCTGGGCCGCGGCGATGCGGCGCACGACTACTACAGCCGCATCAATCCTTCGGCGCGCGAAGAGATCGGCGAGCTCCACCGCTGCGAGCCGTATGTCTACGCGCAGATGATTGCGGGCAAGGATGCGCCCACCTTCGGCGAGGCCAAGAACTCCTGGCTCACCGGCACGGCAGCCTGGAATTACTACGCCATTGCGCAGTGGATATTGGGCATCCGCACCACGCTCGACGGGCTGGAGATCGCTCCGGTGATACCCACAAATTGGCCGGGCTTCACCGCCACTCGCATTTTCCGCGGGGTGACTTACAACATCTCGATTGAGCGCAAGGGCGAGGGCAACCTGATAGCACTGAGCGTGGATGGTAAGCCTATCGAGGGCAATGTTGTGACTCCGCCAGCGGACGGACGAAAGGAAGTTACAATCAAGGGCATACTGAGTTAACGCAATCCCAGGTCTCATCCGCCGCGGCGGAAGACCTGGGGTGCCCGGCTGTGTCCAGATTCAATCTCGGTTGGGCTTTCGCAAGTCCATGGACACATATGGCAAAATAGGAATTCCGGCGGCTTTCGGAGGGACAAATGATCATTGGCGCTCACGTAATTGTCTACAGTAAGAACGCTGAGGCGGATCGCGCATTTTTCCGCGATGTCCTCGGTTTCAAAAACGTCGACGCGGGTCATGGCTGGCTGATCTTCGCCCTGCCGCCTGGGGAAGCTGCTGTTCACCCATCCGATAACAATGGCGCTCACGAACTCTATTTCATGTGCGACGATCTGAAATCCGAGATAGCATCCCTCTCAGCAAAGGGCGTAAAGTGCTCCGGTGTTCAGGAGCAGCGATGGGGTTCGATTACCAGGATGCGACTTCCCGGTGGAGGCGAGATTGGGCTTTATCAACCGAAGCATCCTACGGCCTTGCTTTGAAATGAAACGCCCATCCCATTGGGCCGCACACAGGTTGAATGAGGAGGCGCACTTTGTACGTTGCCAGCGAACAGCGCTACGACACCATGCAGTACCGCCGCTGCGGCCGGAGCGGTATAAAACTGCCGGCCATCTCCCTGGGCCTGTGGCATAACTTCGGCGGAGTTGACACGTTTGAGAATGGCCGAGCGATGGTGCGCCGGGCCTTCGATCTGGGCATTACGCACTTCGACCTGGCCAATAACTATGGGCCGCCGCCGGGAAGCTCGGAGAGCAACTTTGGTGAGATTCTTCGCCTGGATCTGAAGCCGCATCGCGACGAATTGATCGTCAGCACCAAGGCTGGGTGGGGGATGTGGCCCGGCCCCTATGGAGACTGGGGATCGCGCAAGTATTTGATTGCCAGTCTTGACCAGAGCCTGCAGCGCATGGGCCTCGAATACGTTGACATTTTCTACTCGCACCGGCCCGATCCGGAGACGCCGGTGGAGGAGACGATGCAGGCGTTGGACCAGGCAGTGCGCAGTGGCAAGGCGCTGTATGCAGGCATCTCCAGCTACGATGCAAAGCAGACCGCCGCGGCCGCGAGAATCCTGCGCGAACTGGGTACGCCCTGCCTGATTCATCAGCCCAAGTACTCGATGTTCGACCGCTGGGTTGAAGACGGGCTGCTGGATGTGCTGGGCAAGGAAGGCGTGGGCGGGATCGCCTTCTGCCCGCTGGCGCAGGGGCTGCTGACCGACCGCTATCTCAACGGCATCCCCGGCGACTCGCGGGCCAACAAACCGCATGGATTCCTGAAGAAGCACGACATCGATGAGCATCGCCTGGCACAGGTGCGGGCGCTTAGCGCAATTGCCGGCGAACGAGGACAGTCGCTGGCGCAGATGGCCCTGGCCTGGGTGCTGCGCGACGGGCGCATGACTTCGGCGCTGATCGGCGCCAGCCGTGTGGAGCAGATCGAACAGAATGTGGCGGCGCTGGCCAACCTGGAGTTTTCGGTGGTGGAGCTGGGCAGGATCGACGCGATTCTGGCGCAGGCTGCCTGACCGGAATGCGGCAGGATTGCGAGGCGGCAGCGGATGGTTGATGAAGGAGGCGCTCCAGTGCAAGAGTTACGGCGGAAGGTGGAAGCAGAGTTACTCCCCGACATCCTGCCCTTCTGGCTCAAATACGCCATCGACGATGAGTTCGGCGGGTTTCGCGGCCAGATTTCCAATGACTTGACGATCGATCCGCGAGCCGCCAAAGGTCTGATCTTGAACGCGCGCATTCTATGGACCTTTTCCAAAGCCTTCAATGTGTATGGCAACCCGGTTTATCTGGCCGCGGCTCGCCGGGCGTATGAGTATCTCGTGGGCTTCTTCCGGGACCCAGAGTTTGGCGGCTATTACTGGATGGTCGATTTCGAGGGCCGGCCGATCGACACCAAGAAGCGCATTTATGGGCAGGCCTTTGTGGTCTATGCGCTGGCCGAGTATTACCAGGCGACGGACGACGCCGAGATACTGGCGAGAGCATTGCGCCTTGTGGAGAGGATCGATGCCGCGGGCCACGATGGAGAGCACGGCGGTTACTTCGAGATCTATGAGCGAGACTGGACTCTGGCTGTGGACCAGCGGCTGAGCGACTTGGACATGGACGAGAAGAAATCCATGAACACTCACCTCCATCTAATGGAGGCCTACGCCACGCTGCTGCGCTGCCGCGAGGACTCGACCGTGCGGCTGCGCCTGCGGGAACTTATCGACGTGTTTCTTCGCCATATCCTCGATCCCATAACTCATCATTTCATTCTTTTCTTCGACGAGGAGTGGCGCCCGCGCTCCGAGAGAGTCTCCTTCGGCCACGACATCGAGGGAAGCTGGCTGCTATGCGAGGCCGCGGAGGTTCTTGGCGACAAGGCCGTTCTGAAGCGGGTGCGCGAGGCCGCGGTGAAGATGGCCCAGGCCGTTTACGAGCAGGGATTGGACACGGATGGCGGGCTGCTTTACGAGGCTGATCCTACCGGAATTGTCGATACCGACAAGCATTGGTGGCCGCAGGCCGAGGCAGTCGTCGGCTTCTTCAACGCCTATCAGCTTTCTGGCCGGCCGCACTTTTTGGATGCAGCCCAGCGGAGCTGGGATTTCATCGACAAGTACATCGTCGATCATGAATACGGAGAGTGGTTTTGGCTGGTGTCTAAGTCGGGCATTCCTAGCGCGAAGCACTTCAAAGTGGACCCCTGGAAGTGTCCGTATCACAACAGCCGCGCATGCTTTGAAGTGATGGAGCGGGTGAACCACCTTGCCAAGGCGCAAAGCTAAGATTGAAGGACAGGAGAACCGAGATGGATCGTGCAGCTTTCAAGAAGAGCGTTCAAGAGTTATTCAAGCAGCAGGAGAAACTGCTGGCGCGGCGCAATAGCAAGGCGCCCGGCGGCAATGGCATTTACGACCGCTACGAGTTCCCGGTGCTGACCGCGGCCCATGCCCCTTTAACATGGCGCTACGATCTGGACCAGAAGACGAATCCCTTTCTGATGGAGCGCATGGGCATCAATGCGACGTTCAATGCCGGCGCCATCCTGCATCAGGGCAAGTTTCTGGTTGTGGCGCGGGTTGAAGGCGCCGACCGCAAATCCTTCTTCGCCGTCGCCGAAAGCGAGAATGGCACGGATAACTTCCGCTTCTGGGATTATCCGATCCGGATGCCCGAGACCGCCGATCCGGACATCAATGTGTACGACATGCGGCTGGTGAAGCACGAAGACGGGTGGATCTACGGCCTCTTCTGCACCGAGCGCAAAGACCCGGCGGCGCCGCAGTGGGATACATCCTCGGCGGTGGCGCAGTGCGGCATTGCCCGCACCAGGGATCTGAAAACGTGGGAGCGGCTGGCCGACCTGAAGTCGAAGTCTCCGCAACAGCGCAACGTGGTGCTGCACCCCGAGTTTGTCGATGGCAAGTACGCCTTCTACACCCGCCCGCAGGACGACTTCATCCAGGCCGGCAAGGGCGGCGGCATCGGCTGGGGATTGTCGCCGAGCATCGAGCAAGCCGAGGTCGGTGAGGAGATTATCCTCGACAACCGCGAGTACCACACCATTCAAGAGGTGAAGAACGGCCTGGGCCCCGCGCCCATCAAGACGAAGAAGGGTTGGCTGCACCTGGCGCATGGCGTGCGCAACACGGCCGCCGGCCTGCGTTACGTGCTGTATATGTTCTTATGCGAATTGGAGCGGCCGTGGGTGGTCGCGCACAAGCCGGCGGGTTACTTCATCGCGCCCGAAGGATGGGAGCGGGTGGGCGATGTGTCGAACGTGGTCTTCAGCAGCGGCTGGATCGAGCGCAAGAACGGCGATGTGCTGATCTACTACGCCTCGTCGGATACGCGCCTGCATGTGGCCGCGAGCACGGTTCCCAAGCTGCTGGACTATGCGATGAATACCCCGGCCGATCCGCTGCGCAGCTACGCTTGCGTGGAGCAGCGCTGCGCACTGATCGACAAGAACCGGGCCGCGCTGAAGGCGCTGAAGCTTCCAGGCGCCAAGAAGGCCGCCAAGAAGCCCGCGCGAACCGCAAAGTCCAAGAAAGGGTAGAGGCTTTACGGCTTGTACTCGCCGGTTGAATCGACCTCGACGACGGCCTGAACGGGGAGCTTGTCGCTCGATCCGCCGGCCAGCACCCGCACCTTCTCCTTTTCCACCCGCCACAGATGAGCCGCCGCGTCCCAGTAGGCCAGGTCGCGCGGCTTCAGCTCCATGGTCACATCCTGCTCCGCGCCGGCCTCGATCCTTACTCGCTTGAATCCCTTCAGTTCCAGAATGGGCCGCTCGACCTTGGAACCCAGATGCTGCACGTACATCTGCACCACCTCGTCGCTGGCGCGCTGGCCTGTGTTCTTCACCTTCACCGTCACCTGGACCGAGCCCCCGGCCGCCACTTTGGGCGCGCTCAAGCTCAGCCCTTCATAAGCAAAGGTTGTGTAGCTGAGGCCGTAACCGAAGGCGTAGAGCGGCTTGTCTTTGCTGTACAAATACGTCCGCCCATGCAGCAGGTTGTAATCCATGATGGGCAGCAACTGCGCGTCGCCCGTGGGCCAGGTCTGGGTCAGGCGGCCGGCCGGCGAGTAGTCGCCAAAGAGCACGTCGGCCAGCCCATGACCCTCCTCCTGGCTGTTGTGCGTGATATGCACGATGGCCGGCAAGTTTTGCTGGCTCCAGACGATGGCATAAGGAAAGCTGGCCCGCAAGACCTCGATGGTGCGGGGATTGGCCGCGAAGACCTTCTTCACCATCTCCTCCTGCTCCAGCACAATGGTCTTGCGGTCCATGCCTTCCTTGCCGTTGGAGGGCGTGGGGCACTGGGCCCAGGGGGCATTGCATTCCGGATGGTTGCCCACCACCACGATCGCCACGTCGGCCTTGCGGGCCAGGGCCGCGGCCTGCCCAGGATCGGAGGTGCCGGAAAACATCACCTTGACATCTTGACCCGCAGCCTCGCGAATCCCGTCGAGAATGCTTACCGCATAGGGCGGCGAGCCGCTGTACCAATCCAGCAGCACCTGGTCCGCCCACGGCCCGATCACGGCAATGGTCTTCTGCTTGGCGCGGTCCAGCGGGAGCGTATTGTTCTCGTTCTTCAACAGCACCACCGATTCGTCAGTGGCCAGCCGCGCCAGCGGCGAGCCCGTGGCAAGCAGTTCTCCCGCCGTGCGTCCGATCTCGCCATAAGGATCTGCTCCTGGCGCGTCAAACTCGCCCAAGCGCAGAAATACGCGCAGCTCGTTGTGCAGCGAAGCGTCCAGGTCCGCCTCGGTCAAAAGGCCATTCTTCAGCGCCTTGCGCAGGTCGCCGATGTATGAGTCGAGGAAGTTGTTGACGCCCCCCTTCACCGCGGCGGCCACGGCGTGCTCCTTGTCAGGGAAGCTTTTGTGCGCGTAAACCAGCAGTCCCAGCGCGCCGCCGTCCGAGCAGATCAGCCCGTCGTTGCCCCATTCTTTGATCATCACGTCCTTCAGTACCGGATGAACCAGCATCGGGGTGCCGTTCCAGGCGTTGTACGCGGCCATCACCGCCCGCGAGCCGCCCTGCTCGAAGCCCATGCGAAAGGGCACCGAATAGTACTCGCGGAAGAGCCGTTCATCGAAGTCCGAAGAGGATTTGGCGCGGTTGTCCTCGTTCTCGTTGGCCAGGAAATGCTTCATCAGCGAGGCGGCCTGCCAGTGTTTTGGATCGGGACCTTGCAGGCCGCGGATAAATGCGACCGTCAGCGTGCCAACCAGGAATGGGTCTTCGCCATAGGACTCCTCGGTCCGGCCCCAGCGCGGATCGCGGCTCAGATCGGCATTGGGCGCGCGGATCACTACCCCGCCCCGGTCGACCTTGGGATTCTGGTAGTCATAGCGGGCCTGGAAGCCCTCCAGCGCGGCGATCCTTTTGAGCAGATCCGGATCCCAGGTTTCGCCCAACCCCTTTTCCTGGGGAAAGGTAGTTGTAGGAACAACCGGCTTGTCCCTGCCGCCCCAGCCGCCCGGCCCGCCGAGCGCCAACCCATGCAGCCCTTCAACCTGGCCTGAAAAAGCGATCCCGAGCCGCGGAAACTTGGGGTGGTCCGACAGGAGCGTCAGTTTTTCTTCGAGCGTCAGCCGGCCCAGCAGGTCGTCGATGCGGCGATCCTCGCTTAGCTTGGGGTCGCGAAAGGGATAATCCGCCTGCGCCGCGGCCGCCCCCGCCAGACCCGCCACCAAAACCATACCCGCAATCCATCCCCAAAGCACGCCCGAGCCCAGCCGCAGCCTCATCGTCATTTCCTCCCACCCTCAACCAGCGAATCTTACCACAGCGACGCCCGGCTCTGCGCTTGGCTAAATCGGTTTATGAGGGCCGGCGCATGAAGGCGGCAAGCCTCGCGAGGGAGCACAGATGCTATTCGATCGGGCGAACCCCCAGCTTTGCCGGGGCGCGGAGGATGAGCGCCGTCCCGACGGGACTCCGGATGACTTGTTGGTTTCGCCAACCCCACGCCGAGGCGCGGGGCTGACAACCACTGCGCCTACGGCGCGGGCGACAGGCTCCTGTTGGCAAGGAGCGCGTTCACACAGGCTCCGTTGAGGGGCCACCAACCAGAAAGCCTCCGGCTATGCCGGAGGATACTTACTGTCCAATCCGATCCTGCTGCCACCGCCCTTCCGCTCACATCCTCCTGGCATTCAGGCGGTTGCGGGAGGACGGCGGGATTCGAGAAGGGTGGCGACGAGGGCTATGGGCAAGCCGACTACGTTGAAGTAGTCTCCTTCAATGCGCGGGATCCAGCGGGCGGCGCGGCCCTGGATGGCGTAGGCGCCGGCCTTGTCCATGGGTTCTCCGGTGGCCACGTAGGCGGCTATCTCTTCTTCGGAGAGGGTGAGAAAGCGGACTGCGGTGACTTCGGCGGCAACTTCGGTGGAGCTGGCGGTGACCAGGGCGACGCCGGTGATGACACGATGGGTGCGTCCGGAGAGCAGACGCAAGATGCGCGCGGCGTCGGCGGGGTCAGAGGGCTTGCCGAGGATGCAATTGTCGAGGGTGACGGTGGTGTCGGCTCCGAGGACGACCAAACGGGAACTCGGGCTGGGGTCGAGGGTCGAGGTTTTCCACCCTTTTCGCAAAGGACGCGAAAAGGATGGGGCACCCAACGCTAAAGCCCCACCTTCCTTCTCTTGCCTTTGCGGCACGACTGAAGTCGTGCCCTGACACAGGGCGAGTTCACGGAAGACAGCCTGGGCTTTTTCGCGGGCGAGGCGTGTGACGTAGGCGATGGGGTCTTCGCCGGAGTAGAGATCTTCGGGGATGTGGGCGGGATGGACCTCGAAGGAGAAGCCGGCCTGGGCGAGGAGTTCGCGGCGGCGTGGAGAGGCTGAGGCGAGGACCAGCATACTGAAATTATGGCAGGGGGTTCGGAGTGCGCGACCGATATTGAGGTGGATTCGTTGGAGACGAGGGTGGACCGATTCCGGGATTCTTTGCCAATTGGTGCAGCTATTTGTTTGCCTCAGGAGTCGCTGTCAAAGAATGGAAGCAGAAGACTTTCTGCTAAGTGGCTGAAAACAATGGAGAAGAGTATGTTTGCCCGGTTTGCATGGAATTCCGCTGTCTTTGGCTAAGCTAGGAACATTCAGAGCGAAAGGATTGAACAGGGGAGAGAACAAGAAGCTTTCCTGAACTGCTCCGGGCCATCTCCGCGGGTTCGCAGGCGTGGGAAGAGCAAGAGGCTACGGCATTCAGACGGTGTGTCAGTGAGGCGGCTCCGGTGCGGAGTTGCAACTGATTCCTTTCTACGGGTAGCGCGACAGAGCGTGGAATGGTGGGCCGGGAATGGCGGACGGATGGCCGATTTACAGCAGCAAAAGCTGGAAGTGCCAAGCAAGAAGCAAGTGCGGCCGAACCGGAAGAAGCCTGGGCGGGCCGGATGCACGGGAAGATGCGGAAAGATCCTGCGCAAGGCGGCGGGGAAGGCTGTTGACGAGAACGGCAAGGGGATTGCCGATTCCCTGTTGCAGGGGGCGCTCAAGGGCAACGTGAGCAGCACGAAGCTGTTGTTATCGCTCGCCGAGTCGGAGCAGGAGCAAGAGGCTGCTGGGAAGAGCCGGCATGGGCGAAGCACAGCGCAGGCGCTGGCGGCCGAGCCGCAGTGGCAGGATCTGGTACCCGAGGCAGGCGCGAAGACGCAGGGCGGAAGCCGCGAACCGGAAGACTGAGGGCTGCGCGGTTACGGCTTTGTGCATCCAAGCCGTCAGCATTGCCGATCCAGTTCCATAGGGATGCAGGTGCGAATCCCACCCTTGCCGTTCGCCGCGGCAAACTGCGGTGGACGGCAAGGGTGGGGCTGGCAGTCGATTTTGCAGGACGAGCGGCAAGAGACGGATGGAGTGTTTCGGGCGGTCCCCGAGAAGAAGGATGAGACAGGGATGAAGCTCACTAAGGACGAGTGGTTGCGCGGCGCGGGCAGATGGATGGGACTTGGAGTGTGCCTGCTGGGGATGGCGATGGGCAGTGCGGCCAGCGCGCAGGCGGTGACCACGACGACGGTTCAGGGGACGGTGTACCTGGCGAATGGGCAGGCGGGCACCGGGACACTGGTGGTGAGCTGGCCGGTGTTTACCACCGCGAGCGGCCAGGCGGTGGCCGCGGACAGCACAACGGTGGCGATTGCTCCCGACGGATTTGTGAGCGTGAATCTGGCTCCGAACCTGGGAGCGACGCCGGCGGGGCTGTACTACACGGCGGTGTACTACATGAGCGACGGCACTTCGAGCACCCAGTACTGGGTCGTGCCGGCGGCGGCGCAGGCCAGTCTGGCCCAGGTTCAGGCGCAACTGATGCCGGCGGCGCAGGCCGTGCAGACGGTGAGCAAGTCGTATGTGGACGAGTCGATCGCGGAGCTGACAGGAAGCCTGCTGACGGCGTCGGGCGGAACACTGAGCGGACCGCTTTATCTGAGCGGGGATCCGACGCAGCCTTTGCAGGCGGCGGACAAGCACTATGTGGATACGACCTTCAGCCAGGCGGTTCCGTTGTCGGGCGGGAACATGACGGGACCCCTTTGGGCGCCCGCGGTGAATGGGGTGCAGTCGCCGGTGGCGGGAAGCTCGCAGACGACGCTTCAGGCGGCAATGACTTCAGCGGCCACGAACGGGGCGATGGAGATCCCGCCGACCTACGCGGGAAGCGACGGGTTTGCGAATCCGAATGGCGTGCATGTGACGGACCTGCGGCCGGCGGGCGCGCAGCAGACGGAACGGAGCGTGAAGGAATTCGGCGCCGTGTGCGATGGGGCGACGGACGATACCAATGCTCTGCAGACGGCGCTGAACTATGCGCAGGCGCATGAGGTGGCGCTGACGATCCCCGAGGGGACCTGCAAGACTCGGTCACTGAATTGGGCGGGACAGTCGATCGGCGGATTGGGCAAGCAGGTATCGGCTCTGAAGGGGTTTCCGGGCCAGGACGTGCTGGCGAGCGGGACGGACGCGGTGAGCCTGCAGAGCTACACGCGGATTCACGATCTGACGATCTATGTAGATCAGAGCGTGGATATATCGTGCTCGCCGGCCGAGGGGCGCGCACCGGCGGGGGGCTGCCAGGTGGGGCGGCCGATGGAGAAGAATTCGATCTTCTCGCCGGGCGGGAGCGGGCTAACGGGAACGGCAGGGACGGGCGCGGGATGGGCGGTGGGCAATTGCGCGATTGCGATGCCGGCGGCCCTGGGAACGGGCGGCAACGGCCTGCGGGTGGCGCAGATTGAGAACCTGGAAATTGCGGCGACGGGCGTGGACCCGATGGCCGCGCAGTATCCAGGTGCACACTCGACGCATACCTGCGGGCTATACCTGGCGCAGTGGCCGCAGTGGAGCGAATTCAAAAACATCGATATTCGCGGGCTGAATACGGGCATCGCGATTCCCGCTTTGCCGGTGACGACGCCCGCAGGACTGAATTCGGATTCGAACCGGTGGGAAAATATCACGATTCAGGCGACGCACGGGTTTACGGCGGCGGCAGGATCGAACAATGTGCTGGATAACTTGGTGGCCGCGACAGGCAACTCGGCGGCCACCGGCGAGCCCCCGACTGGTTTGGTGCTGGATCTTTCCGGCTCAGAACAGGGATGGACGGTACGCAATGCGGTGGTGCTGCCGGTGTGGAACGCGGTGCAGCCGCAATTGACGGTGAGCGCCTCAGGCGGCGCGGTGATTGGGGTGACGGTGGGGCCGGAGCACGGACTGGGCTTCGATCCGTATGGGGCACAGGTTCCGCTGGCGCTCAGCGGAAGTTGCACGGCGCAGGCGGCGGCGAGCGTGAACAGCGACGGGTCGATTGGAACAGTTACGGTGACCGCGGGCGGGGCGGGCTGCTCAGGAACCACGACGGCCAGCGTCAACGCGGCTGGGACCTGGGACACAGCCGCTCCGGTGAACCTGATCGGCGGGCAGAACATGACGTTCTTCGACGGAAACCTGCTGAAGGGCAACGGCGGCTACACGGTTTGGAACGCGGCGCAATCTGAGAGTTATGGAACGCAATTGGACGGTGGCGGCGGAAGACTGCCGGGCGGAGGAAGTTACAGCGCCCTGGCGGCAAACAGCCCGCTTGGAGCCGCCTACCCGGTGGACCAGTTTCCCGGCGCGGACTTCGGCGCCAAGTTGCAGGCGTGCCTGGGAACGGTGAGCGCGAGTTATGGAGGCACGTGCGACGCGCGCAACTTTACGGGAACCTTGTCGATGGGATCGAACCTGACGATATCGACGGCCAACGCGGTGGTCTTGCTGCCCTGCGCCACCATCTCAACGGCCAGCCGGATCGTTGTTCCGGCCGGGGTGCGCAATGTGGTGCTGCATGGCTGCTCGCTGCGCGGGATCAGCGGAGCAAGCGGAACCCAGGGCGGGACGGTCTTGCTGTACTCCGGCGCCGGCAATGCGATCCAGGTTGGCGATCCAACCTATGCCCTGGATACTTCGGGATTCCGGATGAACAACGTAGCTATCAATACCACGGGATCGACCAGCGGGACGACGGGCTTCTATGCCTACCGGGCACAGGAACTGCATCTTGAGAGCAGTTACTTCCTGGGCAACCAGAACCAGACGGGCATGACCATCGACGGCACCGGGAATTATGCAGGCGGAACTTTTACCGATTTGGAATTCACCGGCTTTCTGCAGGCCGTGAACGCGATCGGGCACCAGACAGCGAATCCTGCAACGACGGACTGGATGAATGCGAGCACGTTTGTGCGCCTGCACATCGATTGCCCCGAGAGCGGTGGGAACCCGATTGCCGGAACCTATGGGATCAACCTGCAGCAAGGGGATGGAAATACCTTCACTGGCGGGGATGTGGAAGGATGCAACACCGCATTGCACCTGGGATTGAATGCGCAGGACAACACGATTGTGGGTTTGCGCAATGAGAACTCGAACAGCCAGGTAGTGGCGGATGCGGGCAGCGCGTACAACAGCTGGATCACCGGCGGAGCGATGTATACGGGGCATCTGACGGACAACGGTACGCGCAACAGCTTTCTGGATACGTTTCACCGCAGCTTCAATGGCTTGAATGGGGATTGGTACGGAAGCCAGCAGGACAGCACGCTGACCAACCACTACCGTCTCGGGATTGGTTTGGGAAACGAGCGCGGGCTGCTGGACCGTTACCAGACGGACTACGGCTACCGCTGGACGATGGGCTTGAGCGATGCGACGGCGGGGGCTCAGTTCTACGAGATTCTGGATGAGTTGAACAACGTAGACCGGCTGATCATCGGGCAATACCTGAGCGCCACGGCCAACACAGTTACAAACGTGATGGTGAACAATGGCGGATGCTACAGTTCATCGACTCCGGCAACGGTTGCGTTTTCAGGTGGCGGCGGAAGCGGCGCTGCGGCCATGGCTGCCATGACGCCGGCGACTTCCTTGAGTTGCCCTGGAGGATATGCGGTTTCAAGCGTTGCGCTGACGAATTCTGGAGCATCGTACACCTCGCAGCCAACGGTTAGCTTCACGGGATCGAATCAGACCACCGCGCCAAGCGCAGTGGCGGAGATTGCCACGGCCGGCAGCACCAACGACCAGAGCGTATTGAATTCGGCCGGCACGGGCGCGGTGGTGTTGAACGGATCGACGAATTCAGGAACCGGAGGGGTGGTCATCGGCTCCGGAGGGCCGAGCGAGACAACGGTTGCGACGATCGATAACGCGGGCAACACGCGGTTCAATGGGACGCTTCAGGTGGGCGGGATGGCGACTTTCACCAGCTCGACGATGGTGAAGAACCAGGCGGATGCGGAGATCGACCAGTTTCTCTGGGCCGGCTTGACTACGAGCCAAAAGGAGTCGCTTATCTACAAGGATTGGAACGGGAACAGCCAGTGGTACATGGTGAAGGACCAAAACAATAACTGGGCGCTGAATTCGGCCGTGGGCGGCCTGGACAGCTTCAAGGCCTATCAGAGCACCAACAGCGGCGACACGTATATCGATGCCTCGAATCCGTCGGGGGTGGTGCGCATCAACTACGAAACCGGATCTGGGACCGGGTTCAACATCTACGGCGGCGGGAGCACAGTGTTATATGCGAGTTTCACGGGAGCGAATGCAATCAAGTTTCCGGGGCTTGCGGCGAGCAGCGGTCTTGACTGCCTGCAGATCGATAACTCGGGCTATCTCTCGAATACCGGATCGGCCTGCGGTTCGGGCGGGAACGGAAGCGCAGGAGTTTCCAGTCTCAACTCGATTGCAGGCGCCGTGAACGTGGTAGCAGGCGCTGGCATCTCGGTCACTCCATCCGGTTCTTCCATCACGATTGGAAACACGGGCAACGGCGCTCCCGGCGTGTATTACAACGTGCTCGGTTATGGCGCCAAGGCGGACATGCTGCCGCTGGCCAGCTATGTGAGCGCGTCGCTCACCGCGAGCAGCACCACGCTCTATGTGCCCTTGGGTTCCTTCACCAGCGCGGATGTGAACAAGTATGTAATCTTTCTTCCCAATGGAACCTGGTCCGCCAAGCCCTTTTCGACAGGGACATCTTCCGCGCAGATTGTCTCGGTCACGGACGGCCAGCATATCGTGTTGAGCAAGCCGGCGGCGGCTACGGAGAATGCCTATGTCTGGTGGGGCACGGACAATGTGCCGGCCTTCAACGCCTGCGCCGTGGCAGTCTACAATGCCGGCGGCGGCGGAACCTGCGCGATTCCGGTAGGGCATTATCTTCTGGCAACCGCTCCCTATTACGCGACGGCGGGGATGGCGCAGGACGATGGCGGTTATGCCACGCCTGCCGGGGGCAGCGGGGCAGTGGTTACAGCGACCATCGGCGGCGGGGCCATTACCGGCTACACGGTAGCGAATGGCGGCAGCGGCTATCCGATCAATTCCCAGATGCAGGTGAGCTTCAGCGGCGGCTGCTCAACCACGCCGGGAACCTACACGGGTCCGTGCGGCGGCGAATTTGCGATTGCCAACACAAACAGCAGCGGCCAGGTCGCCAGCATCACGGCTGTCTACAACGGCTTCGGCCTCACCAGTGCGCCGGCCGTCAGTGTTGTAGCTCTGGGCGGCGACGGCGCGGCGGCCGCCTGCACCTTGTCCAGCGGCGCCTGCGGGACGCCTGCGATCACGGCCGGCGGCTCCGGCTATCCCGCCAGTTCGAGCGGCGGCTTGGAGATGTGGGCCTTCAACGCATCCGGGGGAAGCTGCACGCAAGTCGGCGGTAACGCCGGCTCTCCCTATGTGGGCAAAGGCACAGCCTCCACAAACTCCTCCGGGCAGGTTTCGAGCGCGGCCTGGACGACAGCGCCTTCGGGGTGCGGGACGACGGCCCCGGTCATCGTGTTTGGCGACGTGGCTTGCTGGAACTCCGGCACGTCCCTTTTCACCGCGCAATGCGCGAATGTAGCTCCGCTGCTTCCGGCGGCAATTCCCTACCAGGTGTCGACTTTCGGCGGAGGGTGGTTTGCTCCGACTGGAGCGGGTCAGCAGGGCGTGGTTCTCAGCGGCACATGGGACGGCGTGACGGTGGATGCAGTTACTCCCGGAACGATGCTGACCCAGGCGGCGATCTTTGGCGACTATATCACCACCTCGGATATTGGGGGCCTGCAACTGGAAAACGGCTTTATCGGCATTTACGATCAGGGAAACTTGAACAGGTCGAATATCCATGACACACAGTTCGGCGGAGGGGTTGGCATGATAACCGCTGCCTCCGACGTGGGGGCACAGGTGAATAACCTGTTCTTTGCGGGCTATGGGCCCTGGGTGAACGGCGGCCAATGGGCGCACAGGACCGATTATATGCTCGGCGCAGGCGGCTTCTTCGCGCCCTATTCCGTCTCCGCGCTCACCATTGAACCGCCGGCATATAACTCGGTAGCGGCGGCGATCGACACCTGGTTTGCAAATGAGTTCTGGCGTCCGGAGTTTACGGCAAGCGCGACAGACATGCCAGAAAGGTGCGCCTTCCCGCAGACGGCAAATCAGCGCCAAACATCCTACAGTTTGAGCAACAGCGTCGGAAGCGCCAACGGCATGTGCTACAAGGGCATCGCCGGCTTCGGAATGCTCAATCTGGCGCGAGACAACGGCATTGCGCAGCAACTCCCGATTACCAACATCGTCGACAAGGCGGGCTACCGGCCGATGTTCTATGGTTCGCTCGGTCCAGCGATCCTATCGTTCGCGGGCTGCGAAATCTGCTACCAGATAAGCAGCGATCCCTACCGCTTTGAATCCGTGCAGGAAGGCGCAATCGAGTTTTCAAGCGCGCACGGGGCGCAGATCAACTCGGTAATCTGGGCCGGCAGCCAGATTGTGCAGCCGATTTACGACTTGAGCGGCGCGGCCACCAGCGGCGTTCCGGGAGCGCCTCAGGATGCGGCATGGCAGAATATCGCGGCCACATCGACTGTAAACTCCCAGGCGAGTCAGAACCTGAATATCCAGAGCCAGATTGTAAATCCGCAAGGGGAGTTGGTGAGCTATAACAGCTCCAATAATGTGCAAGCAGCGCTGGCGTTCGGCAATGCTTCAAGCACGTCGTCGTCCTCAACCCCGACCATTGCCGGCGGTATCAAAGGAGACGGATACGCCCTTGGAAGCTACTCGCTCTACGGTCAAAACTTCACCAACAAGCTGGCTACGTTCTATCTGGACAGCTTCGACATCGACGCGCCATTCTACTTTGCGAATGGAATCGCTCCGTCGAGCGGAACGAGTTGCCTGCAAGTGAGCAGCACGGGCCAGGTAACCTCGACAGGATCGGCGTGCGGCAGCGGCGCTGGAACGGTATCGACCTTTGCGGCGCCGACGGGAAACTGGCCCGCCTGGCTTGTGCCCACGGTGACGAATGCCACCAGCACTCCCTCGCTGGCGGTTGCGGCGCAATCAACCGGCACGGGGAGCGTGGTGCTGGCGAACGGGCCGACATTCACGGGCAATGCCACCACCTTTGCCAATAGCGCGGCGGCGGAGCAGGATGTGACGATTCAGCCGGGGACGGGCGCGGACCAGATCGGCGCCTTCGGGTGGAACAACTACGCCGGAACCTCGCAGTGGAAGTTGAGGAAAGATGCAAGCAACTACCTTCGCCTGACGGATGTGGTGAACTCGCTGGACCGGGAGATCCTTTACCAGAATGGGCAGACGCTGATCAACTCCGGGGCCGGGGCGAACGCGGTGTTAATCAACAGTTCAACCAGCAGCGGCACGGGAGGGTTCGCGGTGGAGAGCGGCGGGTCGAGCCCAGCCGCGGTGCTGTCGGTGACGGGAAGCGGAAACACGACAGCAACGGGGTTTGTGTCGGGCAAGTTCATGATGGGGTCGGGGACGATGTCGCTGGGGACGGGCGCGGCGGCGGGGACGGGTCCGGCAATCGCCTGCGCCAGCGGCCATATGTGCGACGGGGTGAGCGGGACGGTGACGCTGACCACGGGAACGAGCACGACGACCGGAACGCTGGCAACGCTGAGCTTTCCGAACACGCACACGAACTCGGCAAACTGCGTGGTGGACGTGCTGCAGAGCGGGGTTGGACGGGTGACGACGGCCACCTGGACCGAATCGGCGACGGCGGTAACGCTGACGGCCAACACGGCGCTGACGGCAAGCACGGCGTACACGGTGAAGTACTGGTGCGGGGGAAATTAGGTCTCTGGTCCCATGATTTCGTGGCTTGAGTTCAAGCTATCCCAGGTCCCAAAATCGGGACCTGGGGCACCCGGCGGACTCCGGGTCAGCGGGCGGTATGGGGTCCAGGTTGAATGAGCAGAGGGCCGGGGCGGGTGGAATCGGGGTATCCGTGGCAGAAACCGGGGCGAGGCGCGTGGATGAGGCGCGGGAGTGGGAGCTGTGCCCGGAGGAACTGGACGGGGAAGAGCTGGAGCGGTTCGGGAGGATTCTGGATCAGCGTCCCAGGAGCTTGCGGGGGCAGACGGTGGGAATGGCGCTGGCCGAGCGGCTGCTGCTGGTGAGGACCAGGGAGGGATGGACGGCTCCGCTGAGGGCGAATGCGGCGCAGAGGGCCTTCGAGCGGCGGCGCGGCGAGCGGAATATCGTACTGAAGGCGCGGCAGATGGGGCTGACCACCTGGGCGGCGGCGCGGTTTTTCCTTAAGACCATTACCCAGCCGGGAACGCTGACCCTGGAGGTGGCGCATACGCAGGAGGCTGCGGAGGAGATCTTCCGCATCGTGCACCGGTTTGTGGACTTGCTGCCGGAGGAGCTGCGGGCGGGTCCGCTGCGGACCTCGCGGGCCAATGTGCGCCAAATCGTCTTTCCCGCGATGGACGCGCAGTACCGGGTGGTTTCAGCCGGAGACCGGAACGCGGGCCGCGGACTGACGGTGCAGAACCTGCACTGCTCGGAGCTGGCGCGCTGGCCGGGAGACCCGGCGGAGACCCTGGCGGGATTGAGGGCATCGATGGCGCCGGGAGCGGAGCTGATTCTGGAATCGACACCGGAGGGGGTGGGAGGATGCTTTTACGAGGAGTGGCGGAAGGCCGGCGAGAAGGGCATGGTGCGGCACTTTTTCCCCTGGTGGATGGAGCGCCGCTACCGGGCGAGGGCGGTGGACGAGGCTACCCTGACCGGGGAAGAACGCGATCTGATGGCGCGCAAGCGGTTGGACCGGGAGCAGATCGGATACCGGCGGCGGATCCGGGCGGATTTTCGCGGGTTGGCGCGGCAGGAGTATGCCGAGGACGAGGAGAGCTGCTTCCTGGCCAGCGGGGACTCGGTCTTTGAGCTGGCGGCCATCGAGGCGCGGCTGGCGGCGGCGCCGGAGCCAGCGGAGCGGCGGAGGAATGGAGAACTGGAGATTTGGCTGCCGCCGTTGAAGGGCAAGGAGTACCTGGTGGCGGTGGACCCGGCCGGAGGCGGCAGCGAGGGAGATTATTCGGCGGCGCAGGTGCTTGAGATGGAGACGGGACTGCAATGCGCGGAGTTCGCCGGCCATGTGGGCGGCTTGGAGCTGGCGCAGGTGGCGACGGCGCTGGCCGCCGAGTACAACCAGGCGTGGCTGGTGGTGGAGAGGAACAACCATGGCAGCGGGGTACTGGCGCTGGTGGAGACGGTGTGCGCATACCGGCGGATTTATCGCCAGGCGGGGCAGGCGGGGTGGCTGACCACCTCGATGACCCGCCCGGCGGTGCTGGGGCAACTCGGCGCGGCGTTGGTGGAGCAGCCGGAGCGCTTCCAGAGCCGCAAGCTGCTGGGTGAGTGCCGGAGTTTTGTCCGGCTGCCGAACGGCTGCTCGGGAGCGCGGGCCGGGACGCATGACGACCGGGTGATGGCGATGGCCATCGGGCTGGGAGCGCGGGCGGAGCTGCTGGGAAGAGGCAAGAGCAGCCTCTAGCTTCTAGCCTTTAGCTTCTAGCTGCTGCGCCGGGAAGTAGGCACAAGCGGTATTGGGCTGGCTTTGGCTAGAAGCTAGAAGCTAATGGCTGCGTTTTGCAGAGAATATCGGCTCCATCGCTTAGAATCCGATATGAATCTGGAAGCGGCGGGGGGCGGGCTTGGCGGTTCTGGCGGTGCAGCAGATCCGGCGGATGCGGGGCGGCGCGCAGGGCCAGTTGATGCTGGGCGCGGACGGCCATATCTATGTTGTCAAGTTCCAGAACAACCCGCAGCACACCAGGGTGCTGGCCAACGAGTTCCTGGCCTCGAGGCTGGCCGCGGCGGCGGGGTTGACCGCTCCCGAAGTGGAGCTGGTGGAGGTCTCGAGCTGGCTGGTGGAGAACACGCCGGAGCTGGAGATCGATCTGGGCAGGACACGGGTGCGGTGCCAGCCGGGGTTGCAGTTCGGGTCGCGGTTTGTGGGCGGGCTGATGCCGGGCCAGGTGGTGGACTACCTGCCCGAGGAACAGATGGCCGAGGTGCGCAACCTGGGCGAATTTGCAGGCATCCTGGCGCTGGACAAGTGGACCGGGAACGCCAACGGGCGGCAGGCTGTTTTCGCGCGCAGGCAGCGGGAGCGGCGCTACCGGGCGGTCTTCATCGACTTTGGGTATTGCTTTCACGCCGGGGAGTGGCGGTTCGAGGATGCGCCGCTGCGCGGGGTTTACTACCGCAACGATGTCTACCGGGAGATCGCCGGATGGGAGTCCTTCGAGCCTTGGCTGACCAGGCTGGAGACCCTGCCGGCGGAGACGGTTTGGGCGGCGGCCGGGGAGATACCGCCGGAGTGGTACGGCGGCGACCTGGGCGAGATGGAGGTTCTGGTGGGAATGCTGCTCCAGCGGCGCAGCCGGATCCGGGAGCTGATCGAGGGCTTCGGGAAGTCGGAGAGGAATCCGTTTCCGAAATGGGTTGGGATGGGGAAAAGCGAAGATGAAAGTTGGAAAGGGATGAGGTGGGGGACTAGCATGGGGAGAGTGAATTAGCAGGGCAGCTTTTAGTTCTTAGCTTTCAGCTTATCGCCATCGGCGCTCAGCGCTAGAGTGCCGGCTTGGGGTAACCAGAGGCTGGGATGGCAAGCTGGGGACGGCAAGCAGTGGACGGCAAACAAAGAGCCAAAAGCTAAGAGCTAACGGCTAAAGGCTTCGACAGAACGATGAACAGCGGAAACCAGCGGCGGGCATGCGAGTTTCGACTGCTCCGGTATGTGCCGGATGCGGTGCGGAACGAGTATGTGCATATTGGGGTGATCCTGCGCGAGCAGGGCAGCCAGGAGCCGGCCCAGGTTCATTTTACCCGCGACTGGCGGCGGGTGCGCTGCCTCGATCCGGAGGCGGACACCGCGTTGCTGGAGGGGATGGAGAGCGAGCTGCGCAGGCGCTTCCAGGCTGAGCCCGATGGGAACCTGATGCGGCTGCTCGCGGAATCGCTCTCGCTGAACGTGCAGATGACCGAGCAAAAAGCCTATCTGGCCGAGAGCCTTCCGGCGGGGATGGAAGAGCTGATGCGGCTTTATGTGGAGCCGCCCCACAGGGAGCGCGCGCCGCGGTTGAGCGGAAGGGCGGCGATCCAGGCGCGGATGCGGACGGAGTTCGAGCGTGCCGGGGTGTGGGAGCTTCTGCGCAAGCGGATAGCGGCCTCGGAGTACACGCGGCCGGGGGATCCGCTGCGCATCGACCTGGGATACAGGCCGAACGGGCTGATCCGCATGTTTCATGCGGTGAGCCTGGAGCCGGGGGTGGAGATGGCCAAGGTGCTGGCGTTTTCTGCGGCGGGATTGCGGGCCGGCGTGGAGCGGGTGGAAAAGGCCGGCCTGGAGCTGACCGCGGTGATCGAGCCCGCGGCCAGGCTGGGAGCGACGGGCGAGGAGCCCGAGCGGTTGGAGATGTACCGCTTCGGCGTGGAGACGATGGAGGAGCACCAGATCCGGGTGCTGACGACCTCGGACCTGGGCCGCGTGGCGGAGACGGCGCGGCGGGAGCTGCGGGTGTGAAAGGCAGCTTCTAGCTTCTAGCTCCTAGCCTAATCCCGGTGAGTTTTGTGACAATGGTTGCAGATAGTTTTGGTTGTTCGTAGTAGGATCAGTATTGTGGTTGAGCAGTTCGGAGCTAGCAGCTAGGAGCTAGTAGCTAAAGGCTAAGAAAGCGAGGCATGGCCCTTCCCGGGGCTGTGCCTTTTTGTTTTTGAGCGGCGGGAGAAGGAAGGTGCGCGTGAGGGTAGCGGAAGAGCTGCGGAGGATCTGGCGGCAGGCGACCGGGAGTGGCTCGCCACGGCGTGCGGATATGGCGGCGGGCGCGGCGGAAGCCGAGGCGGAGCGGCGGACGCTGGCGCTGCCCGCCATCTTGACGCCGGTCCAGTTTCCGGGACGGCTGCTGCCCAAGCCGACGCCTATGAACCTGCGCCGGTTTGCGGAGACCCCGGTGGTGCGCCGGGCCATCAACGTCATCAAGGACCGGATTGCGGCCATGGACTGGCAGGTGCGGGTGCGGCGCGGAGTGCGGCGGCAGGATGTGGCCTTTGCGGAGCGAAGGCTGCGGGCGTTGCGCCGGGTGCTGGAAGAACCGAACGCCGCCGACAGCTTCAGAACCCTGATCGAGCAGGTGATCGAGGACGCGCTGGTGGGCGGCTTCGGGGCCATCGAGATGGAACCGACCGGGGACGAGGAGCGGCCGGCGATGCTGTGGCCGGTGGACGGCGCTTCGATTCGCATTAACGCCCGCTGGGACGGGCAAGCGGAGACGCCGCGCTACGCGCAGGCGCTTCCTGGGCAACTCGAGTCGGCCGCCGTGGATCTGCGCGACGACCAGTTGATCTATGTGCGCATGAATCCGCGCAGCTTCACGCCCTTCGGGCTGGGACCGCTGGAGGTAGCCTTCGAGACGGTGAACCAGTTCCTCAGCGCGCACCGCTTCGCGGGCAAGCTGGCGTCGAACGCCGTGGCGCAGTATGCGCTGTGGCTGAACGAGGCCACGCCGGCGCAGCATGATCGCCTGATCCGGTGGTGGCAGGACGAGATCGAAGGGACGGGGCGGGTGCCGCTGATCTCCACCGAGCAGAAGCCGGAGGTGCTGCGCTTCGCCCAGGGAACGGATGCGGATATGCGGCTGGCCTGGCAGGAGTTTCTGATCCGCATGGTGGCCAACGCTTTCAATCTGCCCCCGCTGCTCCTGGGGTTAGAAAGCGATGTGAATCGCTCGACGGCCGCGGAGATGACCGACGAGGCCTTCCGCGGGGCGATTTCGCCGTTGGCGCTGCTGCTGGCCGGGCATCTGACGCGGGATCTCTTCGCCAAGTGCATCGGATGGAGGGAGTTCGAGTTTGTCTTCAACGATCTGAACGCGCGGGACGAGCAGACGGAGCTGGCGGTGCAGGTGCAACTGCTGCAGGCCGGCGTGCTGACGGTGAACGAGGTGCGGGCAATGCGGGGGCTGGGACCGCTAGGGCAGGATGGGACGGCGCAACTGGCGGGTGAGGCGGCGATGGCAGGAATCGGGGACCAGGGACTGAGGGACTAGGGACTGAGGGACTGTTCCTTGGTTCCTCGTGGAGCGGAGAGCGCATGCGACTGGAAGCGATGGCGGTAAGGATTCCCCATGTGGACGGGCACCCCAACCGGGTGGCCTTCGAGGGGGTACTGACGATGGTGAATGCGGCCAGCGACAAGGCGCCGGCTGGGGCGCGCGGGCATCGGGTGATGCTGACGCGCGATGCTGCAGAGAAAGCGCTGCCTTCGCTGCTGGGCATGGCGGTGGACTACCGGCCGGGGTGGGACGGCCACGATGCGCGCCGCAAGATCGGGCTGCTGACGGAGGCGGACCTTATTGGCCAGCGGCTGGTGGTGCGCGGGTACCTTTACGCGCGGGACTTTCCCGAGGTGGCCGCGGCCATCGTGGCGCAGTCGCCGGAGGCTATGGGAATGAGCTACGAGCTGGCCGATGCGCGGGTCGAGGATATGCGGGCCGAGGTGTGGAAGCTGACCCGCGTGACCTTTACCGGAGCGGCGATTCTGCTGCGGGAGAAGGCGGCCTACCGAGCGACGAGCTTCCGCATGGCGAGTTAGCGCGGAAAAGCTGACAGCACGCAGCAATCAGCAGACAGCCGGGGGGAACCCGCTGACAACGAGCAACTGGCAACTGAGAGCCGGCAGCGGATCACTGTCCGCTGTCAGCTGTGAGCTGTCAACTGAAGAAAGGAGCGGCATGGAAATGGAAGAGAAAGAGATTGCGGAGCGGCTGGAGGCGGCGACGAACTTGCTGGAGAAAACGCTGCACTGGCTGGAGGAGCGGCAAGTCTCTCTGACGGGCGAGGTGGAGCGGATTTCGGCGACCGTCGAACAGAGCCGGCGGGAGGCGGAGCTCGGGGAGAAGCTGGCTGCGGCGGAAAGGGAGCTGGCCGAGTTGAAGGCCGCGGCTGCGCCCACGCTGTTGAATCCGCTGCGCAGGACCATCCCGTCGTCTACCTCGGCGATGCTGGCCAAGCACGGAATCGGCGAGGGTCCGGTGGACGTGCGCACGCTGGACGCGGCGCTGGCCGGATTGAGCCTGGAGCAGCGCATCGCGGTAAAGAGCCAACTGCTGCGGGCGGGCTCGATCGCCTGAAGGCAGCTTTCGGCTTTTAGCTACTAGCTTCTAGCTAAAGGCTGCGGAATGCTCGGGCTGGCAGTCTTGGGCAGGCCGAGAAGAAACGGCACGGAATCAATCCCGGCGTGAAGAGCGACTCGGGGAGAATCTTGCCGGAAATAGGAAGAATCACCGCTCTGATAGGACAGCTGGTAGCTAGAAGCTAGTAGCTAGGAGCTGTTCTCCGAGCAACGACTGGCCCCATGGAGGGGGCGGAAAGAGCCTATGAACGCAACCTTTGCAGACATTCACGCGGCAGCGGATTTTATCGGGCCGGGCGCTGTCGAAGTTCCCCTGTATCAGACCGAGATCTTCGACATCTGCCGGCGTTCGAGCCCCTTCGGGCAGCGCATCAAGCAGGTTCCCGCAACGGGTCATCCGTCGCGGTTCTTCGAGGAGACGGCGATTCCGAATCCGGGGACGGCCGGCTTTGTGAACCCCCGCAGCATCGTGGCGCCGGTGGTGAGCCCGACGCGCGTGGAGCGGAGCGTGCCGCTGAAGGCGATCGT
>Ga0326728_10008155_pt1 | contig 26270 bp, 25 predicted proteins | sample MB3enrmetagenome_FD_207602 | JGI IMG/M metagenome (GOLD analysis project Ga0326728, IMG submission 207602) | Lab enriched peat soil microbial communities from McLean, Ithaca, NY, United States - MB31MN | ecosystem: Environmental > Terrestrial > Soil > Wetlands > Peat | place: USA: New York... | reverse complement strand
CAGCTTGCCCAAGAACTTCAGCCCGACCTACGATAACACGGCAATTTCGTATGGCATACTTTTTACAAAACATATCTAGAAATCCACACTTTTTGCTATCTGAATCTAAGAGTTCGATGCCCCAGGAGGGTTCCAGAATGGCGACTGGGATGCCGGGGACTCCGTTGCCGCTGCCGACATCCAGAACGCGAGTGCCCGGTTTCCGATATCCGGATGGAATCATTTCGGAGAGCTTGACGGCGTCCTCAATGTGGCGATCCCAGAATTCTTTGAGATCCCGGTCCGCTGTCAGATGGAGGGGGGAATACACAACCTCCTCGGCATATCGTCTCAACAGTTTTTCCTGTGCCGGTGTCATCTGCGCGATTATAGGAAAGCTCCGAATGAGATAAAATGAATTTATTAGTTCAATGATCAAGGAGGGGATTATGCGACGGTATTTTTCGTTACTGACGGTTATCGGGATTTTGCTGTGCGCAGGAACGGCGCGGGCGGCGGAGCCGAAGCTGCGATGGCTAGGTCATGCGGCTTTTGTTTTTTCGTCGAGAACGGGCAAGATCTTCCTGATCGATCCGTGGCTGACCAATCCGAAGGCGCCCAAGAACATTGCCTTTACGCATGTCGAAGGCATCCTCGTCACGCATGGTCATTCCGATCATGTGGGAGAAGCCTTCGAGCTGGCCAAGAAATTCAATGCGCCCCTCGTCGCCAACTATGAACTCACGGAAATCGCCAAAAAGCATGGCGTGAAGAACGTCCTTCCGATTAATCCCGGAGGCACCCAAACTATCGGCGATGTCACCATCACGGCGGTGACGGCTGTGCATTCCTCCAGTTATCAGGAGGGGGATACGCTTCTCTACGCAGGCGCTCCACTTGGGTTCATTCTCGCCGAGGATGGCGCCCCGACCTTCTATCACGCCGGCGATACCAGCGTCACGTTCGATATGGCGTTCATCAACGAACTTTACCATCCGGCCGTCGCTCTTTTGCCAATCGGCGGGGTTTACACGATGAAGCCCGAGGAAGCCGCGATCGCTGCGCGCACCCTCATGATCAACACGATTGTTCCAATGCACTTCGGCACCTTCCCGGCCCTTTCCGGAACACCGGCAGAGTTGATAACGGCCATTAAGAGACTGGGGCTGCGCACCCGAGTCGTTGAATTTAAGCCCGGCCAGGAAATTTCCCTCAACGAGTTGGCAAAATAGTCCTGTAGGGGCGCACAGCTGTGCGCCCGTCCATCTATTGGAGGGGAATGTTAGACAGCGGCCACTGATTGGGCATGACGTCGCGAGGACCGTCGGGGAAGGGCGTTTTGAGGAAAACCTCGGCCAGCCCGCGCGCTTTGCGGTTTTTAATCAGGTTGTAATAAGCGGCGGCGTCCGGCCGCCTGCCCTGGGCATCTTGGGTATTGCCGCGGCGGAGCGCCACCCAGTCTTCCATGGTGGGGGGGACTGCGCCGGATTCCAAACGGTCGAGGAGCACGACCGCCTCCGGCCACCGGCCAGCAAACAAATGATTTTCTACGGCCCGATAGCGCGCAAGGGCGTGAGCGCGCTCCTGGATCATCGGGTCCAGGTCCTTGATCCACGGGCCTTCCGGGTCAGAGACCTCGAGTGACTTGTCCCATAAACCCTGCCGTTGGTACACATACGCGAGGTGCAGCCGGTAGCGCGGGTCGTGCGGGTATAGATCCATGAGTTCCTTAAATAAAGGAACCGCCTCGCCCCATTGTTGCTCTGTCTGGGACGCATAGATCGCCGCCAGGATGGATTCCGCTTCCCGTCGGGCAGGGCCGCCCTTTTCCGACACCTCCTTCAAGAGCGCCAGTCCCTTCGCGCGATCGCCCCACATCCCGATCATCAGATAGGCAAAGGGTTTGGCGGCCGGAGGGATCCGGTCTAGAAAGTAATAATACAGGCCAAGTCCCAGCTTGGCATCCTCGAGCGTCGGATCAAGGCCAAGCGCCTGCTTTAATTGAGCCACCGCCTGCCTGGCCTTCGGGATGGCCGCGGCGTAGTGGCCCTGCGCGATAAACGTCCGCGCCTGAAACCCAAGGACCGCTCCTTGATAATAATGGCTGATCGCCGGCGAGGTTTTCTCCAGCCTCTTGGCTTTATCAAAAGCCGTTGCGCTGGCCACCTCAAACTGCTTGAACGTCTCTGGGCGGGGCGGATCTTCCAAGAGATAGCGCTGGTAGCAGGAAACGCTGATGTAGAAGGGCCAGACGGGGGATTGGGGGTCGCCAGCTTCAAGCTTCTGCACCTCCGCGAAGGCATGGGTGAACTGGAGGTCGTAAAAAAGGTCGACGATGTTGGGCGTATCAGTGGCGGCTTGAGCGGGGGGAACTCCCGAACAGAGCCAAAATCCCGCGAGCCATATCCACCTTCGCATGCCACACATTGTACAGGCTCTGCTAGAATAAAGACATCTCCCATGAGGAAGATCGTCTTTTTTGAGATGACACCCGTCGAGCGGGATTTCATCAAGAAATCCGCTCTGGGGCGGCTGCGGCCGGCCTATCTGGAAGGGAAACCCCAGGAAGCCGCTGCGGCTGTTTTGAAGCATGTGGAGATTGTCTCCGTCTTCATCTACTCGACGCTCCGCGCCGATACGCTCCGCCGGATGCCGCGCCTGAAGATGATCGCTACGCGCTCGACGGGATTCGATCATATTGATCTCTCCATCTGCCGGAAGCGGGGGATTACGGTCTCTAATGTGCCTTCCTACGGCGAGAACAGCGTGGCGGAGCATACCTTCGCCCTTATCCTGGGGCTCTCCCGGAAAGTGCACCAGGCGTACTTCCGCACGATCCGCGGCGATTTCTCGTTTGAAGGTCTCGAAGGCTTTGACCTGAACGGCAAGACGATAGGAATCATCGGCACAGGCCACATCGGTCTGCATGCGGCGCGTATCGCGCGGGGCTTCGGCATGCGGGTCATCGCTTCCGACGTGCACCCCAACCATTTCATGGCGGAAACGCTTGACTTTGAGTATGTCCCGTTTGAGCAGCTCCTGGCGACATCCGACATCATCAGCCTGCATGCGCCCCACAATCCCCAAACACACCACATGATCAACAAGACCAACATTTACAAGATCAAGCGGGGAGCGCTTCTCATCAATACGGCCCGAGGAGGACTGGTCGAAACCGAAGCTCTGGCTCTGGCCCTGGACCAGGGGATTCTCGCGGGAGCAGGCCTGGACGTTCTGGAAGGGGAAGAACTGATAAAAGAGGAACGACAGATCCTGTCCAAAGAATTTTCTATGGAACGCCTGAAAACCCTCCTGCAGAACCACATCCTCCTGAACCGCGAGAACGTCATCATCACACCGCACATCGCCTTCAATTCGCACGAAGCCTTCCAGCGGATTATCGGGACGACAGCGACCAATATCGTAGCTTTCCTCGCTGGCCGCCCCGAGAACCAAGTCTAAATTATATTTCGATGAATTGGCGGACTTCGGTCTGCCGGCGCTTCATCTCATCACCCAACAGGATGAGCTCTTCTTCGGTCAGCAGGTGCTCGGTGAGGGGGAAAAGGGCGTCTTCTTCCTTCCTGAAGTGCGTAGAGAGCAAAACCCTTAGTTCCTGGGAATAAAAGGCGAGTTCCTTTTTGTTCGCGATCGGCGTCTTGCGCAGGAGCTTCATCAGCGCATCGATGTCTTTGTGTTCCTGATAAATCTCTTCTGTGAAACGCCGGAAAATGAGCGGCTCGACTTCAACGGCGGGCAGAAAAATCTCTTCTTCAAACCAGGCATGCGCCTTCACCGTCCGGTGCAGCGTCAGGCAGATCTTCTCAAAGCGCGGATTATCGAGAGAGAATTGCTCCAGGATCTTGTTGATCAACAGATGGTCCTTAAGAAGCGCGTCCGTCGCTTTGGTGCCGCCCATGGGAAGATTGTACTACTCAGGCCAGCTGCGATTGATAGGCGCCCAGGATTTGAGATCGCCCCTCGCTGAGGGGGAGGAAATCAATTGGAAATGTAGGGCCACCGCCGTTGGGCCGCAACGTCCCTGGACGGCTTCTCACGCAGATTTACCGAACCACGCTGCTTTGAGCGCCTTGACTCCTTTCAAAAGAAGGTCGGCAAGGCTCCGGCGCCGTGGCCGGATCGTCGTCACGACATTTTCGATGGGCCTGCTGGTTTCAACGATGATCGACGGAGATTTTGAGACGGCCAGCACCTGGGAAGGATAGACGCTCCGGTGGCCCGTCATTAAATAGCTGATGACGCAGGCCACGGTGGCGTAAGGGGCGATTTTCGGCCCGAATAACTCGACCGACATGATGCTGGCCGCGATGGGCGTATTGGCCGATCCCGCCAGGAGACTGACCAACCCGATCGCCGCAAACGTCGCCGGATCGAGTTTAAGGACCGCGGCAAACAGAGAGCCTGCCGACGCCCCAATAAAAAAGATCGGGGTGACGATCCCGCCGCTTCCCCCGAAGGCCAAGGTGACGCTGGTGAAGACCATTTTCAACAGGAACGATCCTCTCGTCACGGCTGTTCCGCTGAGAGCGGATTGAATGGTGTCCAACCCCAGCCCCAAAAATTCTTTCGAGAACAGCCGCGTGAGAAGAACCAAGACACAGCCTCCCAAGATTCCTTTCAGGGGAGGCCAGAGGGGCAATTTGTTGGAGAGTTTCTCGGTCCCCTTCATCATTTCGATTAAGAGGAAGGAGCAGAGGCCAAAAACGATTCCTCCCAGGATCACTTGCAAAAAGAAAGGCCCGTAAAAGTTTGGAATAAACTGAATGGGATGGTTGAAATAGGTTATCCCTAAAGACGAGGAGATATGGTAGCTCGTGATGCCGGCGATAAAGGATGGAAGAAGGACATCGTAAAGAAGATTCCCCACAAAAAGCACTTCCACCCCGAAAATGGACCCCGCAATCGGGGTTCCAAAGACGGAAGCAAAGCCCGCGCTGATCCCGCAGATGACCAGCTTCTTCCGGTCCATGTCGTCAAAGCGGAACAGGTCCGAAATGAAAGAGGTAATCCCGGCCCCGATTTGGGCGCAGGGCCCTTCTTTGCCGACGGAGCCACCTCCGGCCAGCGTGAGAATAGTCGCCAGGAGCTTTACCGGAACGACCATGGGATCAATTTTTCCTGATCGTTCATGGACGGCCTCGATGACTTTCTCGGTTCCATGGCCGGCCGCCTCGGGAGCCAGATATCGGATCATCAGCGCACTGAGGAATAAAACCAATGGAAGAGAGAGGTAGTAGTCAGGAAACCGACCGCTGAAACCAATGCTCCAGGCCAAGAGTTTCAGAAAAACAGTGGTGGCCAGTCCGACGACGATTCCGGCCATGGTCGCCAGGACGATCCATTTCACAACGCTGATAAAGAGGATCGTCTCCTCCGCCAATCGTCTTTTCATCTGATCACCCGTAAAGAGGGCATTGCGGATTCGTCACGAAGAATGGCCGAATTGAACAGTTTCGGACCGCCGCCACGATGAAGGCGAACATGCGGTACCCATAGCGATGGGCGCTGAAGCGCCTTTCTACGCGTTCTCTCGTCGTCACCATTAAATTCTGACATAAATCCGCCGGGTTCATCTACTTAAGCACTTAATAGTTAAGGACTTGACAATATAAGGTCCCGCCTGTTAGACTCCATCTAGGATGAAAAAAGCCGAAATCGCATCGCCGAAGGAAACTCTTGCGCGCCGGGAAGCGTTCTATGCGGATATGCGCAAGGAGCACGCGAAGCGCCTGAAGGACTTGGATCTTTTGGCGGCGGAAACCTGTTTCAATCTCGTCCAGACCTACAACCTGGGAGAAGACCTCATGGCCGGGCGTGTGAAGAAAACGGGACTTACCCTGTCCGGGATCAATGTCCTCATCATTCTCTACCATCACAAAGAGGCAGGCTACGCGCTCAATGCCCTGAGCGACTTATTGCTCGTGACCCGCGCCAATATTACGGGCTTGATCGACAGTTTGAGCCGCAAGGGGCTCGTCACCCGCGAAGAACATCCCAAGGACAGGCGGGTGGTCCTCGCGCGCATCACGCCGAAGGGGGAGGCGCTTTTGGTGGGGTATATGCCGGCTCATTTTGGTACTATGCGCGAAATGACGGCCGCCCTAGAGAAGGTCGAAAAAGAAACTTTGATCCGGATCTTGACCAAGATGCGGCACAGCCTGCTCACTCTGAAAAAACAATAACCTCTATGCAACGACCCGGGCGAATCATTTTCCTCTGTCTGTTGATGAGCGTCTCCCTCTCGGCCGCGCCGATGGAGACCCCCTTGACGATTGAACAGGCCATCAATCTGGCCATCCAAAATAACCTGAACTCAAAGCTCGCCAAGGCTACAACGGAAGCGGCGCGCGGCCGGGCGCTCCAGGCGGCGGCAGGACTTTTGCCGCAGATCATGGGTTCGGTCGCTGAAACCCGCTATTTCAAGACAAACTTCGCCTCCGAAGGTTTCGCCGCCGTCCCTTTACCCGGATTTAATCCGGTCGTCGGCCCCTATAACGCGTTTGATGCCCGGTTCTCTCTGGTGCAAACCCTGTTTGATGCGAACGTCTTTTGGAAAATGCGCGTCGGTCGCGAAGGTCAAACCATCGCGCTTCTCCAAGAATCGCTCGCCCGGGAGCAGGTGGCCACGGCGGCGGCGCTCGCGTATCTGGAGGCCCAGCGCACGCAGAGGGCGGTGAGCGCGGCTCAGGCGGACCTGGACCTGTCCGAAAGTTTGTTCAAACTCGCCCGCGATCAGCATGCGGCGGGAATTTCCACCGGCATCGATGTCGCCCGCGCGGAGACGGAGCGTGCCCAGGAGAACCTCAGGCTCATCCGCGCCCAGGTGGCGGCCCATGAAGCGGACTTGCGGCTCAAACGCGTGGTCGGCCTTCCCCTGGATAAACCCGTTTCTCTTCCGGATCTGCCGCGGGCTGATCTGACGGAACTTCCTTCGGTGGATAAGGCCCTAGGCCAGGCCGATCACGACCGCTTCGAACTGCAAATCACCAAAGAAAGCTATCAGGCGGCCACGGACAATTTGCGCGCCGCCAAGGCGGAAAACCTTCCTTCCTTGAAAGCGATGGCGGATTACGGCCACAACGGCACGTCGATTGACCATACCGCCCGCACGGGATCGCTTGGCGGCAGCCTCGACCTCCCCATTTTCTCCGGAGGCGACACCCGGGGCCGCATCGTCGAAGCAACCGCCCTCCAGAAGGAAGCCGAAGACCGCTATCTGGACACCAACGCTCAAGTGGAAGAAGACGTCCGGCTTTCTCTCCAGACGCTCACGGCGGAAGTGGAAGAGACGCGCACGGCGGACCAAGTGGTGGATCTGGCCCGGAAGGAACTAAAAATGGCCAAGGACCGTTTCTCCGCAGGGGTGGGGGACAATATCCAGGTCTTAAACGCTCAGACCGCGCTCGCCCGGGCCTTGGATGATCAGGTAGATTCGTTCGCGCGCTACGATACGGCGAGAGTCAATCTCGCCGTCGCGCTCGGCCGCATGCAGGAATTCAAGTAGCCCGCCACTAAAACGTTGGCGGGTCCGCCAAAGCAGTAGTGGCGGAAAAGGAAATTAATATGCCAGAAGAACATAAACTTTTGCTCAAGCGTTTCGGCTTTTCCGCGCTCATCATCCTCCTGCTCGGCGGGGCAGCGCTCTACATCTATTCTTCCCACTATGAATCCACCGATGATGCCTTTATCGACGCGCATCTCGTCCCGATCAGCCCTAAAGTGGCCGGCCAGGTCGTGGCGGTGCACATCGATGACAACCAGGTCGTGAAGGCGGGAGATCCTTTGCTGGAAATCGACCCCCGCGACTACGAAGCGAAGCTCGCCGAACAGCGCGGGAAGGTCGAGGCCGCGGAGGCCGAGGCGCGCCGCGCGGCCGCGGATGCCAAGCGCTATGAGCAAATCTTTAAGCAGGACGAGATCTCGCAGCAGCAGCTGGACAACGCCCAAGCCGCCGCGACCGCCGCCCAAGCCACCCTCGCCAAAGAGCGCGGCGCGCTGGATCAGGCTGAACTGAACCTCTCCTACACGAAAATCGCCGCTCCAGAAAGCGGGCAAGTCACGAAGAAATCGGTCGAGCCGGGGGCCTATGTCCAGGTGGGCCAGACGCTCTTCACCATCGTTCCCGACAACATCTGGGTTACCGCCAACTTCAAGGAAACGCAGCTGACCCATATGCAGCCGGGGCAGAAGGTCACGATCAAAGTGGATGCCTATCCCGGGCACACCTTCACGGGACACGTCGACAGCATCCAATCCGGCACCGGCGAGCGCTTCAGCGTCATGCCGCCGGAAAACGCGACCGGCAATTACGTCAAAGTGGTACAGCGCGTCCCCGTCAAGATCCTGATCGACACGCCTTCCGACCCGGACTTTCGCCTCGCCCCCGGCATGTCCGTTGAACCCTCCGTCCGGGTGAAATGACCAAGGAGTGGCACCCGAGCTTTAATCCCTGGCTGATCGCGTGGGTGGTGACGCTGGCCACCTTCATGGAGGTGCTCGACACCTCTATCGCCACCGTGGCCCTGCCGCACGTCGCCGGAAGCTTGGCGGCCGGGGTCGATGAAAGCACCTGGATCCTGACCTCCTATCTGATCGCCAACGCGATCATCCTTCCGCTCAATGGGCTCTTTTCTTCCGTCATTGGACGCAAACGCTACTACATGATCTCGGTGGCGCTTTTCACGATCAGCTCGTTCCTCTGCGGAATCGCTCCGTCCCTCCGCTGGCTGATCTTCTTCCGCGTCCTCCAGGGGCTCGGAGGCGGCGGGCTCCAACCGGTGTCGCAAGCCGTCCTTATAGACACCTTCCCCCCGGAACAGATCGGGATGGCTATGGCGATGTACGGTGTTTCCGTGGTGACCGCGCCGATCATCGGACCGACATTGGGCGGCTGGATCACAGACAATTTCAGCTGGCGCTGGATTTTCTTCATCAACATCCCCGTGGGTTTCCTGTCGCTGTTCATGACCTCGCGGGTGGTCGAAGACCCCCCCTATCTCGACCATAAGCCGATGAGGAGCCTGACGGGCGACTCCATCGCCATTGGCGTCATCGCCATCGGGCTGGCTTCCTTCCAGATCATGCTGGACAAAGGGCAGAGGCTGGATTGGTTTGATTCACGCATCATCGTGCTCCTCGCTGTTCTGGCCGCGGCCGGGCTTCTGTTCACGCTGATCTGGGAGGCTTTTAAGAAAGACCCCGTCGTGGAAGTGCATCTGTTGGAGGAACGCAATTTTCTTCTGTCGAACATCCTGATTTTCATGATCGGTTTCGTGCTCTACGGAAGTACCGTGCTCCTGCCGCTACTCCTCCAGACGCTGGCGGGATATACGGCTACCCTGGCCGGGTTGGTCCTTTCCCCCGGCGGGATCCTGACGATGCTCTGCATGCCGATTGTCGGGTTCCTGATGGGAAAGGTGCAGGCGCGTTGGTTGATTGCCTTGGGACTGGCCATCATGGCCCTGTCCTGCGAATATATGGCCCGGTTTAACCTGAAGGTGGATTATGGGACCGCTGTGGTCTCACGCATGGTCCAATCGGCCGCGCTGGCTTTCCTGTTTGTTCCGATCAACGCCGCCGCCTACGCCTATGTCCCGGGCCCGAAACGTACTCAGGCCTCGGGAATGATTAATCTATCGCGCAATATCGGCGGCGCCGTAGGAATCGCCATTTCTTCAACCATCCTCGCCCGCTATTCGCAGGTGTATCAGAGCGTCCTGTCGGCCCACATGACGGCCTCTGATCCGCAATACCGAACCGCCCTGCGCGTCGTGATGCAGCAGCTTCGCTGGCAGGGGGCGAACCCCGCACAGATCCCCGCTTTGGCCCACGGGTTGATCTACAAGGAACTCGTGCGCCAGGCCACTATGCTGGCTTACATTACCGATTTCCGTTTCATGGCGACCATCAGCGTCGCGACGCTCTTCCTCGTCTTCTTCCTCAAAAAAGGCGACCTGACGCACGGTCCCCTGCCGCTGGATTGATACGATATCTCCATGGTGCCCGCCGAATGGAAACCGAAGCATAACCCCTGGCTTATCGCGTTAACGGTCACCTTGGCTACCTTCATGGAGGTGCTGGATACCTCGATCGCCAACGTGTCTTTGCCGCACATTGCGGGGAACCTCTCCGCGGGAGTCGACGAGGCGACTTGGATCCTGACCTCCTATCTGGTCGCCAATGCCATTGTGCTTCCCTTGAGCGCATGGTTCTCCTCTCTCATCGGCCGCAAGAACTATTACATGCTCTCCGTATGCCTTTTCACGGTCAGCTCAATCCTGAGCGGACTGGCCCCCAGCCTCACGTGGCTGGTGATCTTCCGCATCATGCAGGGACTGGGAGGAGGGGGGCTGCAGCCCAGTGAACAGGCCATCCTGGCGGACACGTTCCCGCGCGAAAAGCTAGGCATGGCGATGGCAGTGTACGGGTTTGCGGTCGTGACCGCGCCCATCCTTGGCCCTACGCTGGGCGGCTGGATCACCGACAATTTCAGCTGGCGGTGGATTTTCTTCATCAACGTTCCAGTGGGTCTTCTGTCGCTTTATCTGACCTCCCGCGTGGTGGAGGACCCGCCCACCGCCCACCGCCGCCCGCTCAAGGACCTGCGTATCGACTACATCGGCCTAGGCTTGATCGCCATCGGGATCGCCTGCCTGCAGTACATGCTGGACAAAGGGGAGCGTGAGGACTGGTTTTCTTCTCACCTCATCGTCACGATGGCCGTCCTGGCGGCGGTGTGCCTGTCTGTCGCGGTCTATTGGGAATGGCACCATAAAGATCCCATTATTGATGTGAAGTTATGGCGGGGGCGGAACTTCGCCATCTCGAACTTTTTGATGTTCATGCTGGGCTTCATCCTCTTCGGCAGTACAGTCCTTTTGCCTCTTTATCTCCAGACCCTGATGAATTACCCGGCGACGACGGCGGGCCTCGCGATTTCACCGGGGGGGCTTGTGACCATGCTCTGCATGCCGATGGTTGGCTATCTCCTGGGACGGGTGCAGGCGCGCTGGCTGATCGTCTGGGGCTTGAGCGTCGTGTTCACGTCGCTTGTCTACATGGCGCATTTCAACCTTTATATCGACTATTGGACGGCCGCCCTGTCACGCATCATCCAGGCCGGCGGACTGGCGTTTCTCTTTATCCCGATCAATACGGCGGCCTACGCCTTTGTCCCGCACGAGAAGAATAACCATGCCTCGGCGCTCATTAACCTCGCGCGGAACCTGGGGGGATCGGTCGGAATCGCAATCTCCACAACCCTTCTCTCCCGCTATGCGCAGGTGAATCAGAGCGTCCTTTCGGCGGATATGACAGGGAACGCGCCGGCGTTCCAGCAGGCGCTTCGCGGGGTTGCCCATGGGCTGGTGATTCGGGGGGTCAGTGTCTGGCAAGCCAAGTCGGTGGCGATGGGGATCCTCTATGGACAATTGCTGCGCCAATCGATGATGCTGGCCTATGTCTCGGTCTTCCGCTTCATGGCCGGCGCGTGCCTTCTGACCCTGCCGCTTGTCTTTCTCCTCAAAGCCAACCGCGCTCGAAAAGGTTCCGCCCCCGTCCACTAGGTGCTCACCTTGCAGCGGACAATCTATGATACGCTACAATGAAACTAAGGAGGCGCAGGTGAGGGGTCGATTCGCCGCAACAATTCTCATCGTTTCGATGGCCGGTTGTGCTTCCCAGCCGATTCATTTGAAGACCACGCCGAAACCGCCTGAGGTCTCGGTGGTCCGCCGTGTTACCTTACCTTACACGTTTACGCGCCATGGCGTAGAAGTCCGGGTCAATTCGATCGAGTTTGCGGACAACCAGATGCTGGTGAATGTCGAGTTGCAGGAGACGAGGGGCCAGACCGTTGAATTTCCGGTTTCGACGCTGATGCAAACCCTCACCGCCGCCGGTCATGAACTGCCCTACTTTCAATACAGCCGCGCGGGGGAGATCCGGACGGATCCGGAGATTCACATGGCCGCGCATGACCAGTTTCCGATCACCTTGTTTTACCAGCCATCCCCCGGCAGCGCAGGTGCGCCCGGGGACTCCTATGAACTGCGGTTTCCTACTGGTAAATACTGGAGCTCGCAAGCGGAGTAGGGATCAGCAACACCTTACCTACTATACGTTTTTCCTTATAAAGGGCGATGGCGTCCTGGATTTTTTCGAGGGGAAAGCGCGCTTGGACATGCGTGGCAAGGTCGGTCGCTAGGAGTTTTTGCGCTCCAGTAGCCATCTTGAGCTTTCTCAGAAAACCGATCTTCTTTATCCAATCGGACAACCAGAATCCCTCCAGCTTTTTGTCCTCGAAGATCAGCGAAAGGGGGCTCATCTGGCAGTTTTCTCCGGCCAGCGCTCCATAGACAACCACTTTAGATCCCTTGGGCATCGCGGAAGCCACGCGGGAGGTAAGGTCGCCGCCCACGGCGTCAAAAGCCAGCCGGATCTTGTGCCTTTCGCTGAGAACATGCAGCTGCTCTTCAAAGCCGGTCGCGCTGGAATCGAGCACATGCACGGCGCCATTCTTCTTTAACAGTTCAACCTGTTCTCGCCGGCGCACGATGTTGATGGAGACCATCTGCCAGCGCCGCGCAAGCCGCTCTATCATTTGCCCCAATGCGCTGGCGGCCGCGGTCTGCACAAAGCCGTGATGATGTTCTTTTCTGGCCATGCTGAGGAGGGCCCAGGCTGTGAGCGGATTCACCAACAAAGAAGCTCCCTGCTCCAAAGTAACGCCTCTCAAGAGGGGGACAACACTTTTGGAATCGGTTGCCATATACTCCGCCCAGGTCCCGTTACCGTCTTCCGGCGCCCGGCAGGCGACGCGCTTGCCGACCAGCCAGCGTCCGTAGAGCCCGGCGTTCGACGCAACAACGGCCCCCGACCCCTCAAATCCCGGGACGACAGGGGGCTCTTTCTTCACGCCATATTGATTTCGAAGAAAAATAAGGTCCGAGGGATTGACTGGGGCGGCCGCGAGCTTGACGAGAACTTGCCCGCGCTTCAGTTCGGGGGTGGGAATATCCTCTACGGTGAGTAGAGAAGAATTAAACTCCTTGAGGACGACGGCCCGCATACCGTAATTCTAGCGCACTCTCTGCAGCTCCGTGATAAACATCTTATTGTTGATGACCAGATTCATGGACGTTTCGGCCGCTTCACCAATAATGTCATTCTGCTCCTGAACCAAGCTTTTCCATCGATCAAATTCACCCTGTTTGAACGACCAGACTTCAATGCGCTTGTTGCCTTCGGCTTCCAAGGATTCCGCCATTTGACTGGCTTCGTGCGGATGGACGAGGAGCATGACGATCCGGGCGCCGCGGAATCGTTTCGTGATTTTGTCGAGCTTGTGGAGCGTGGTTTTACCACATTCAATCCAGAGGGTGACCTGATTGGTGTCGTCCACCGTCATTAAGTCGGGCGCGAAGTCCTGTCCCGCGAGGGCCGGCGACTGCTGAGGGCTGGAAATCACAACCGGCTCGTTTTCATGGAAGAACACAAAGGCGGCCAGCTTGAGAACCAGATGATCGGCTGTCTCCTGAAGGACCGGGTAAAGCTGGAGCGTGTACGATTTTTCGTCGAGGTGAATGAACGACCGGATTTTCACGCGTCGCCGGCGGCATTGAGGCTCACGGAAAAGGTGCTCCCGGCCCCTTCCGTGCTGCGCAATTCGATGGTTCCCCCATGGGCCTGCACGATTTGCTGAGCGATGGAAAGTCCCAGGCCCACGCCATTGGTCTTTTGATAGGCCATCGAGGATTTCCCGCGGTAAAACCGATCGAAAACCAATTGCAGTTCGCTCGCGGGAATCCCGAAGCCTTCATCGGCCACCTCCAGGACCACCTGGCGGCCATCGCGGCGCAGGGTCACCGTGATATGCATGCGGTCCGGAGGGGAATACTTGACGGCGTTGTCAAGCAGGTTCAACAAAACCCGGCCCATCGCCTCGCGGTCAGCGGCGACCATGCAGGGATCGGCCGTGGGCCGAAACGTAATCCCCAAGTCCTTCCCGGGGTGAGTCAATTGGTATCGATCGATCGTCTCCCGGACGAGTGGAACAAGGTCCGTAGGCTCCTTGCGGTACGGCTGGCGGTTTTCCAACAGCCGGGAGAAATCGAGGACGTCATCAATCAAAGACTTCAGCCGGTTCATTTCTTCAGCCAGGATTCCATAGTACTCGTGTGCTTCCTCCCCCGTTCGATACCGTCCCAGCATCAGCTTCTGGCCGATCAGTCCAATGATCGATAGCGGAGTCTTCAGCTCGTGCGAGACGCTCGACACAAAGCGGGCTTTCAGTTGGGCCAGCTGCACCTCGCGCGAGACGGCATGCCAGGTGGCGTAAAGAGCCACCAGGATAACAAAGGTGGCTAATGCCACCACCGCCAGGTAAATCTGTCGCCGGCGTTCAGCCAGGCGCTGGACCGGGAGGTCGCTCAGCTGTCCGATCTCCAAGGTCAACACGGGCGAGGTCAGTCGGATGCGCGACATAAGGGGGTACCGGTGATTCCCCGGCGCTTGCCGGGACCGAAAAATCGGGCTTTCGCCGAGGCTGACGCTGTAGGCGGCCCTGGCCGCACCCGCCAATTCATCGAGGGTGCCGCTGATTTGCGCCCAGAGCTCGCGGCAGGGGATTTCGGCGATCAGCCATCCTTGACGGCCACCGGTCCGGGAGTCCTCGAAGGGGATCACCCAGGTCCCTCGATTGATGTCATGGTTTTCGAATAGAAGGATGGGCCGATCGGAGGTTCCGGCCTGACGGATCCTGCCCTCCATCGTGTCCCAGCGGTTGGCCATGAATTCCAGGGACTGGCTGGCGATATTTTCCCGCAGGCGCCAAGCCGAGTTCAGACCGGCGTATTGACGATGATCGGCCGCGCTCATTGCCGGCCCCAATTCGGCGAGCCGCTCCTGCAGCTGCCGCGCGAAGAACTGTTCATTGTCCCAGGAAAGCTTCCATTGACCGTTCAGCAAATCCTGGTAAGCGTTCAGTTCAGTGGTGATGGCCAGCGAGCTCCGGTCTTCCTGCATCTGCAGATCGGCCAGTTGTATGGCGACAAGGAGTCCGAAGGGCCGGCCCATCTCATCCGTCTCGGCGGAGTACCGGGAAAGAATTTCCTGATACTGGGCTTGCGCCGCATCCTCCTGGCCGAGTTTGACGAGACAGTCGGCGACTTTCAGGAGGAACTTTACTTTCCAATAGGCCAAGGGCGCCCGACGCGCTAGCATGCGATACTCTCCCTGCGCACGAGAGTAGTTGTGATCCTTCAATTCCGTCTGTTCGGCCGCCTGGAAGTCCCGTTGCAGGGACAACTGGAGGAAGGGGGGATTCCGTTCGTTTCGTTCGGGCTCTTCCCAGATCGGATAAAGGAGATGATGTTTCGCATCGAGCGCAAGAAAGAAGGACACGCCGGGAGGTTTCGTGGAAATCGTGTGAGGCGAAAGGCCCTCGGCGAATTTCCGGGAACCGTCGATGATAGCCACCGACTGATCGCGCATGGCTTCCAGTGTCTTGCCGACGCGATCCGCCGATTCCTTCATCAAGAGGCGCGTTTCCGCCTGGATGGACTTCACCCCCAAATAGACAAGGGACCCGGTCGGGATGATGATCCCCACCATGAAGACCGCCAGGACGCGAGCCAGCGCTGAACGCCACAGGGACATATCGCAGGGATAGTGTCTAAAATCGGAGGGAGCACCGTCTACGACTTTCTCTTTACTGGCGGTCAGCGGCCATGCAGCTTGCCAATCCAGTACAGAGCGGCGAGCGTCGCAAGGAAAAGCACGGAAAGAACCGTTGAAAGGCGCGGAACATGTCTGGAGGGACGTGCGGCCTGCGGATTCATGCGGTACAGATGCGACAGGTGCTTCACAGATGGATTTTATCTAATTTTTCTAAAAGGTCAAAAAAGCGTGTAGATAAAGGGCGCCACCGGCGATCCTGAGAAAATGGCAAGCCCGACAAAAAGGAGAATAACGACCAAAAGGGGGATCAGCCACCACTTTTTATTCTCCTTCAGAAAGGACCAAAACTCACTCAGAAGGCTCGCGCGGTTTTCCATCGGATCCATTCCCCCTAATAAAGATGCCGGTATGAGTCCATATCAGTTATTTTATCATGCTCCCGCCAATAGCTGCCGCTCGACGCACCGGATTTCTTGAGCATCAGCGCATCTCGGCCGATCAGCTTGAACAGGAGCGCAATCGGCGTGAGGACCCCCCAAAAAATAAAAACCAGGAGAAGCTTCGTAATAAGGAAATTGATGCCGTACACGAGTCCCATCCACGCACGATAAAACAACCGTGCCAGAGACGGAAGAAGCGCGCCGGACAAGACGGCGGCGATGCTGGCAGTCCAAACGATCCGCGCGCCCAAGGGATGGTGGCGCCAGAAAAGCAGGCCTCCCATCACGGCCGCAGCCAGAGTCCAGGCGAAAACGAAACGCCGGACCTCCTGGACGGTGGGATTTCTGTTGATTTTCATTCTAATCCTGTTTCTTGTACTTGTGTTTATAGTCCTCGGCCCCGGGCATCTCCGGCTGTTCCGGCTTCAAGAGCACGCAATTCTCGAGCACCAGCGCGTCCATGTCTGTAAACATGAAACAGCGATAGGCCTCTGACGGCGTATTGACGATCGGCTCGCCGCGGATGTTAAAGCTGGTATTGATGATGACGGGACAGCCCGTTTTGTCATAGAACGACTTGAGCACCTCATAAAACATCCCGAACCGCTCGCGGTCGACGGTCTGCACGCGGGCGCTCCAGTCTACATGCGTCACCGCCGGAATGTCGGAACGTTCCACCTCGAGGAGCGCCAGCCCTGTTTTGGAGGCGGCCTCCTCCGGCCGGAGGTGACGACGATGCTTTTCCTGGACAGGGCCCACGAGAAGCATATAGGGGCTGTCCTGTTCGAGCTGGAAGTACTCCGATGCATGCTCTTCGAGTACGGCCGGCGCGAACGGACGGAAAGATTCGCGGAACTTGATCTTCACGTTCATCACGGTCTGCATGTCCCGGCGTCTGGCGTCGCCAAGGATGCTGCGGCTGCCGAGGGCCCTCGGCCCGAACTCCATGCGGCCATGGAAAAATCCGACGACCTTGCCCTGGTTGATCAGATCCGCCACGACACCGGGCAATTCCTGGTCGGAATAACGTTTAAAGGGAGCCCCCTGCTTTCGGAGCCTGGTTTCAATGTCATCGTTGCCAAAAACGGGGCCCAGAAGACTGCCCTTCTGTGCGTCATGCGGCTGGGGGGACCGTTGGTTCCCGAGAATTTCATGCCAGGTCATGAGCGCAGCGCCTAAAGATCCGCCCGCATCGCCTGCCGCCGGCTGAACGAAGATCCGCTTGAAGATCTTCTCGCGCGAAATGAGGCCGTTTCCGACGCAATTGAGCGCGCAGCCTCCCGCCATGGTCAAATAATCCGCTCCGGTGACTTTCTTCGCCTCTTTAGCGAGGGCTAACATCACTTCCTCGCAGACTTTTTGGATGGAGGCAGCGATGTCCATATCTCTTTGCGTCAAGGCGACGTCGGGATCGCGCGGTCCACCGCCAAAAAGATCATGAAAATGCTCATTGGTCATCGTGAGGCCCTGGCAGTAATTGAAATAGGCCATGTCCATCCAGAAAGATCCATCGGCTTTAAGGTCGATCAAGTGTGTGCGGATCCTGTCGGCATAGACCGGCTTCCCATAGGGAGCGAGCCCCATGACCTTGTATTCGCCGGAGTTCACCCGAAACCCGAGGTAGTAGGTGAAAGCGCTGTAAAGGAGGCCCAGGGAATGGGGAAAACGGATTTCCTTTATGAGCTCCAGGTGCCGGCCGGCGCCGCGGCCGATGGTCGTCGTACTCCATTCGCCGACCCCGTCCATGGTCAGGATCGCGGCCTCTTCAAAAGGAGAGGGGTAAAAAGCGGAAGCGGCGTGAGACTGGTGGTGCTTCATGAAATAAAGCGGGCCTGTGTAGCGATCCTGAAGCCCCTTGTCGATCTCGCGCGAAAGACGAAGTTTTTCTTTCAGCCAGACCGGGAGGGCCTGCATGAACGCCGCGAGGCCCCTCGGGGCGAAGGCCAGCCACGTTTCCAGCAGGCGGTCAAAGGTCAGAAGCGGCTTGTCATAATAGGCCACATGGTCGATCTCTTCAATGGCGAGGCTCGTGTCGGCGAGCGCCCGGGCGATGGCGTTCACGGGGAAATTCCGGTCATGCTTGATGCGGGTAAAGCGCTCTTCCTGGGCCGCGAAGAGGACTTCTCCATCACGAATCAGGCAGGCCGCGCTGTCGTGGTAGAAGGCTGAAATGCCGAGAATGTACATTGGCCCTAATAATACTTCAGCGGACACCGCTTTGCTAGAATGATCGCCCAGAGCACGATTAAAGATGAGACTTCACTACCTCCAGCATGTTCCGTTTGAGGGCTTGGGAAACATCGAAGAGTGGGCCGCCAAGTCCGGGCATTCCGTTACCGTCACTCGTCTATTTGCCCACGAATCTCTTCCCCGTGTGGATTCTCTGGACATGCTGGTCATCATGGGCGGACCCATGGGCGCCAATGACGACTCCCGGTTCAAGTGGATGAAGGGGGAGAAGCTCTTCATTGAACTGGCTGTCCAGAAAGGGAAGAAAGTGCTTGGCGTGTGCCTTGGCGCCCAGATGCTCGCCAGCGTCCTGGGCGCCAAAGTGTACGCCAATCCACAGAAGGAAATCGGCTGGTTCCCGATCGAGCTCAACCCGCCGAACGTCCGGCACCACGCGTTGAGCGTTTTGCCGCAGCGCACAACCGTTTTCCATTGGCACGGCGACACCTTTGATCTTCCCAAAGGGGCTATTCATCTCGCGCGCAGCCGGGCCTGCGAGAACCAGGCTTTCGCGGTCGGGAATCATGTGACAGGCCTGCAGTTTCACCTGGAAATGGGCATGCCTCACATCGAATCCCTCCTGCGCCATGCCTCCGCCGACATCACGGCAGGCGACTATGTGATGGGTGCCGAAGAGATGCTGGACCTCGCTCCCAGCCAGGTCCCTCCTCTGAATGCTGCCCTCTATCGCTTTCTGGACGCCTTCACCCAGGAGAATTAAAAGCGCCGGAGGGTCCCGCAGGACCGATCCGGCGCTTGAGACAACTCTCTTGAAGCGTTACTTGCCCGGAGCCGCTATCGGCGCGCCCATCGAGATCGGGCATGGCGGCATCATTCCATGACAGCAGCCTCGATGGCCGATTACGAAGCCAATCAAGCCGCCAATGACCAGGAGAACGAGCGCGAGCGCCATTTTGCCGGCGCAGCAGCACTTCCCACATCCGCATCCCTTTGAATCACAACTTTCTTCCTTCTTGTCTTTCTCTTCCATAGAACCTCCATTATTTTTATGGGACTAAGACGATTTTACCATAGGACCCGGGCTTCATGATTTCTTCATGGGCCCTGATCGCCTCCGCGAGCGGGATTTTCTGCCCGATAATCGGGCGCAAGGTCCCGTTTTCGAGGCCCGCCGCCAGCGCGGCATGGACGGCGGACAATTCCTGCTCGGTGGCGTACAGCAAAGACATTCCCCGGATATCGGCGTACTTACCCATCGTGTCCCGCGGATCAATCTCGACTTTCCCGCGGCTGCCGATGACCACCACCCGCCCGCGCAGGGTGAGAATTTTAAGGTCTTTCCCCAGATTCACATTGGCCAGCATTTCGAGAATGATATGGACGCCATGGCCATCGGTCAGTTTGAGAACCTGGTCCATATAATCGGGCGTGCTGTGATCGAGCACGTGATGAGCGCCTTCTTTGGTCACCAGTTCCCGGCCTTTCGGAGTTCCGGCGGTGCCGATGACTTTCAGGCCGCGAGACCGGGCGATCTGAACGGCAGCCGTGCCCACCCCGCCCGACGCTCCATGCACGAGGACCGTCTCGCCCGGCATGGCATGGCCGCGGTTGAAAAGCGCGTAATAGGCCGTCGCATAGGGGATGCCCAGGGCGGCCCCTTGTTCAAAGGAAATGTGCGAAGGAAGCGGATGAACCTGGGCTTCTTTGCAGAGGGCCTGTTCGGCGTAGGTCCCGCTCAAGCTCCCGGCCACGTAAACCCGGTCGTTGACCTGAAAATGAGATACTCCGGTGCCGACGCCGACCACGGTTCCGGCGGCATCCATGCCGGGTGTGTAGGGAAACGCTCTATCGCCGTAGAGTCCGGATCGAATATAGGTGTCCACTGGATTGACCCCGGCGGCTTTGACCCGGACCAGCACTTCGCCCGGTCCAGCCGAGAGCTCCGGAACTTGTTCTTGGGCCAGGACCTCAGGCCCTCCAAAACTGTGAACACGGATTGCTTTCATAACAACAAACAGAGACCAGTGGACAGATTTGTAGGGGCGGGGCCCTGTCCCCGCCCGCCATTAAATCTAATTTCGGGCAGGCCTGCGCTTCCGCAATTCCCTCTAGCGCGCGGTCCCGCGTCGTATGCGGGGCACAGGGGCCTGCCCCTACCTACGCTGTCCACTGTACACTGGCCGCTATCGTTAGCAACCACAAGGCTTTTTCGGTCCCATATACATCACCTCCCGTTCAACGAATATCCAACGCGTCTGCCATATTCCAGAGTAGCACTTCTGCCCCCGTTTTGTCATCGGTCGTCAGGCGCGGGGTTCCTGCGGCGGCCAGCCGCACGGCATCTCCGGCATGAAGTGTTCCCGCTCCTTCGAGCGTGACCGCCCCTTTCGCGATATAGAGATGCGCGTACCGCGCGTCGGGGAGGGTGACGGTTTCACCGGCCATCAGACGACCGCCCCAGAGGACGGCCCCCTTCTGACGAATTTGGATGGCCGCCTTATGGCCTTGCCCCGAAGCGATGGGAATCAGGCCCCCTTTAGCCAGCTGGGGATTAATATCCAGCTGCTCATAACCCGGATCGATGCTCTCCGTATCGGGGACGACCCACATCTGCACCAGGTGAACGTCTTTCTTGCCGCTGTTGTTTATCTCCGAATGCCAGATCCCCGTTCCGGCGCTCATTCTCTGGGCCAAACCGGGATAAATGATTCCTTTATTCCCTTGAGAATCTTTATGCTCCAGCTCTCCATCCAAAACCCAGGTGACAATTTCCATGTCGCGGTGCGGGTGGGTGTCGAAACCAGTTCCCGCGCGTATCACGTCATCGTTGCTCACCAGAAGCAGCCCATGATGCGTGTTCGACGGGTCATAGTGCGGGCCGAAGCTGAAGCTGTGCCGCGAATCCAGCCATCCAGTCTTGGTATGAAACGCTTCGTCTTTTCGCCGCATATCGATTGTTGTCGTTTTCATGATTTTCTCGCCTCTCACCGTATAACCCCGGGGGAACGAAACAGTTCCCGCCTTGTTGTATCATTTGGAAAGCACAGGATATACGAGGAGGTTCAAGCATGTCTTTAACACCGTCCACCATGCAGCCGCTGGGAACAACCGCCGCGGACTTTAAACTCCCGGATGTGGTTTCAGCGAAGACTTATTCGCTCAAGGATTTTGCCGAGAAGAAAGCGTTGTTGGTGATGTTTATATGCCAGCATTGCCCTTACATCCAGCACATCAAAAAAGAGCTGGCCAAGTTGGGCAAGGATTACACCTTCAAGGACATCGCCATTGTGGGAATCAGCTCGAATGATGCGGTCAATTATCCGGACGACTCGCCTGTCGAGCTCAAGAATTTTGCCAGGGCCGAGGGTTTCACATTCCCGCTCCTCTATGATGAAAGCCAGGTGGTCGCCAAGGCCTATACGGCGGCCTGCACCCCCGACTTATTTCTTTTCAATAAGGATCGGAAACTTGTTTATCGCGGGCAACTTGATGATTCCCGGCCGGGCAACGGCAAGCCCGTGACCGGCAAGGATCTGCGCGCGGCCATCAATGCTGTGCTCGCCGATAAACCCGTCAGCCAGGACCAGCGCCCCGCCACCGGCTGCAACATCAAGTGGAAGCCTGGTAACGAGCCGGACTACTTCAGCTGATTAACGGAAGCGGAGGGCAGCTTCGATTTCGAACCGGGTGGCGCAGGAAGGATGCGGCCCCTGCTCTTCCGGATCGCCTTCCTGGCCGCTGCAGAAGCTGGTGCCGATGAATTCTTCCTGCCGGCCGCGCACCATTTCCCTTAACAGGTCTCCGAGAGAAATTCCGCCGTTATAGCAGGCCGGATTGTGGCAGTCCACATGCTCCCGAACGGCGTCCCGGTGGACGATGCGAAGCTCAAAGGGGCTCGCGTCTTTGCCCTTCTCCCAGATGGATACCTGGATCCGATCCACCCGATCCATGGTTCCATCAAGGGCTACAAGGTTCTTGCGCGGCGGCCTTTTCTTCACCGACCCTTTTGGCGAATTCATGGCGCTATCATAGCAGGCGCGTGATAAAAACATAAAATAGCCGTACGATGACTTTATCGCAAGCGCGCCAATGGACTTCCCGCTACAGGAATGTCCTTTTCTTTATCGGTGGATTTATTTTCGATGTCTTCACGCTGATCCGGATTGACTCGGTCATCGATCTGGTTTATCAGAGCGTGTATCTCGGTCTGATCACCCTCATCCTCGTCCGTCAGGTGCGCTATGAACTGGGGCGCTGGCAACCTTCGGGGTTGATCGCCAAGGCCTGGCACTACGAAACCGAAGCCATTCACTTCTTTTACGGCGGACTCCTCAGCGCCTATGTCATCTTCTATTTCAAAAGCACGAGCGCGTCGCGATCTGTTATTTTTTTCGTCCTGACTGCCCTTCTTCTCATGGCCAATGAGATGCCGCAGATCAAGAAGGCGGGGTCGCGCATGCGTCTCGGGCTTCACGCCTTTTGCCTCGTGTCCTATCTGAATTATCTGATTCCCATCCTCGTCGGCCGGATGGGCTGGTGGACTTTTGCCCTGTCTTGCGTTTTGACCGCCGGAAGCTCTTACTGGCTGGTCCGGCATCTTGCGCAATGGATGCCTGAGCCGCGTCGATCCGCTCTGCGTTTAGGATGGCCGCCCGCCGTGGTCCTTCTTCTGATCATCGTCTTTTATGGAATGAAGTGGATTCCGCCGGTGCCTCTCTCCATGCAGTACGGAGGCATTTATCATCAGGTCGAAAAGCTCGATGGGACATACAGGCTTTCTTATCCGCGGCCGCCTTGGTATCGCTTTTGGCAGCATGACAGTCATCGCTTCCTCTTCCGGCCCGGGGATTCGATTTATTGTTTCGTGCGCGTCTTTGCTCCGCGGCACTTCACCCATCGGGTCTATATGCGCTGGAGTCTCAAAGATCCACGCACGGGCGAATGCCGGCCCTGGGACCGCATCCTCCTGCCTGTGTATGGCGGACGAGGACAAGGCTATCGCGGATACGGGGTGAAAGCGAATTACGAGCCGGGCGACTGGCGGGTGGATATCCAAACGGAAGATGACCGGACCATCGGCAGCGTCCCCTTTACTGTCATCCCGGACCCGTCTTCAGAGCCGCGCGTCTGGCGCGACCGCCGGATGTAGCGCCGCGCTGACTAAGCCTCGTATTCTTCCTGGTAGATTTTCACGAAGGAAAGGAAACCCGCCACCAGCATCGGGCCCAGGATGAAGCCAAGAAAGCCGTACAGCCGGATCCCTCCGACGATACTGAAGAAAATGAGGATAAACGGCATCCGGGCCCGCGAGCCGATCAGCACGGGTTTAAGAAGGTTGTCCAGAACCCCCACCACCCCAAAAGCCCAGACGAGCAGAAAAATTCCCCAGGCGGTACTTTCGCGCATGACGGTAATGGCCACCGGCAGCGTGACCAGAAAGGACGCGCCCAGCATGGAGGCCATGCTCGTGCCGATCCCCAGAACCACCGGGAGGCGCACGCCCGCGATGAAATACCCGATCATGGCCGCCGCCCCCTGAATCGCCGACGTTAAAAACGACCCGACGATCACCGCGCGGAACGTCTCATATACGCGCTGAGACACGCTTCGCTTATGGCTCGCCTGCATCGGCACCAAGGACAAGGCCCATTGGAGCAGACGCTCGCCGTCCCGGAAGGCGAAAAAGAGCGCCACGGAAAGAATCACCGCATTCATCAGAGTCACGACGATGTTGCGCAGGGCAGAGGTGGCCCACGCCGTCGCTTGGGCGCCGATGATCTGGGCATTGTCCAGCACCACCTGCTTCAGATCCACATTCATCCGCGTCAATACTCCGGAGAGGGCATTGACGGTGTGTCTCACAGCTCCCGGAAGACGTGCGTCGATCGCCGGCCAATCGTGGCCGCGCAAGTCTTCAAGCAGCCTCTGGGCTGCTGGCACGAGTTCGGCCGTTTCCCGGACAAAAAAGTAACCGAGACCCACTAATGGAAGAACGGCCAGAAGGAGCACCCCGGCTGTCGACAGGAAAGCGGCCGCGTTCGGGTGCCGGAGCCTCTCCACTATGCGTCGATGCAGAGGATAAAAGATCATGGCGAGCATCGCCGCGCCGAGGAGCGCCGTGACAAACGGCTGGGCCAGGAGGAAAAGCTGATAAAGGATCAGCGCGAACGCACCGAAGAAGAAGGCGCGAACGAGGGCATCCCGGTTAAACGGATGCGAGTTCATGAAGGGATTACGGAAGTTTTTCGCCGAGGACTTTGTCCGCCTGGGCTTTCCGGTAATCGAGAAGCTTTTTCTTCAGCTCCGGGCGGCCGAGCGCCAGGATCTCGATGGCGAGAAGCGCCGCGTTGGTCGCGCCGGCCTTCCCGATCGCCAAGGTCCCCACAGGAATCCCGCCCGGCATCTGCGCCGTAGACAGGAGAGAATCCAGACCATCGAGCGCGCTGGTCATGGGAACACCGAGGACCGGCAGCACCGTATGCGCCGCGCAAACGCCCGCGAGGTGCGCCGCGCCCCCAGCCGCCGCGATCACGACTTCCACGCCGCGCGCATCAGCCTTGGACACATAGTCGGCGGTTTCCTTGGGCGTCCGGTGGGCGGAAAGCACCCGGCATTCATGCTCCACGCCAAACTGCGTCAGCGCGGCATCCGCATGCTGCATCGTCTCCCAATCCGACTTACTTCCCATCATGATGACGACCAGTGGTTTAGGCATAAGATTCCTCTCTCTCTGAGTTTTCCCTATTATCCCGTATTTCGCATGCCGTTGGCGACCCCGTTGATGGAGAGGAGCACCGCACGCTTCAAGTCCTCCGCGATGCGGGCGCCTGAACGGCGGCTGGTCTTCAAGAGCTGAATCTGAAAATAGCTGAGCGCGTCCACGTAAGGATTGCGCAGTTTGATCGACGTCTGGAGCGTGGGATTGTTTTCCAGCGTCTCCTCTTCGCGCGTAATCTGAAGAATCCCTTCGTGCAGCCAGCGGTATTCCTCTTCAATCCGCGAAAAGATCCACTCGCGAGTGGCCTTGTCCTCCACCAGTTCCGAGTAGCGACGGGCAATATGCATATCCGCCTTCTGCGCGCTCATTTCCATAAAATCGATCTGCGCCTTAAAAAAGGGCCAGCGCTCATACATCTGCCGGAGAACCTTGCGGTCGCCCTCCCAGCGCCGTACCGCCGTGCCGAATCCGTACCACCCGGGGAGGGTAAAGCGCGACTGCGTCCAGCTGAACACCCACGGTATCGCCCGCAGGTCTTCGATGCGTGAAGACCCCGCGACGCGCCGCGAGGGGCGCGATCCGATGTGGAGTTCCTGGATCTCGCGGATCGATGTGCACTGCTCAAAAAACGTCACAAAGTCGGGATCGTCGTACACGAGCGCCCGGTACGCCTTATACGAGCTCTGGGAAAGCGCCTCGGCGGTCTTGACCCAGTCCGCCTCCAGAGCCTCCGGCTCCTGGAGGAGTTCGCTTTCGATCATGGCGGAGAGCACGAGCTCCAGATTGCGTTCGGCGAGATAGGGGTTCCCGTATTTATTGTGGATCATCTCGCCTTGCTCGGTGATCTTGATCTGTCCCTGGACTGTGCCGGGCGGCTGGGCCAGGATCGCCTGATTGAGGGGGCCGCCGCCGCGGCCGATGGCGCCGCCCCGCCCGTGGAAGAGGACCTGCCGGATGCCGTGATGCCGGGCCGCTTCCGTCAAATCCATCTGCGCCTTGTAGAGTTCCCAGCCCGATGTAAAGTAGCCGCCGTCTTTGTTGCTGTCGGAATAGCCCACCATGATTTCCTGGACATTCCGGCGCTCTTTCAGATGCTGTCGATATCGGCGATGCTTGTAGAGCTCCGACATGACTTCATCCGCGCGCCGCAGATCGTCAATGGTCTCAAAAAGAGGGACGAGATCAATCCGTCCAAAGAGCCCCGCTTTCTGGACGAGCGCGAAGAGCTCCAGAACGTCCTCTTT
>Ga0326728_10008151_pt1 | contig 26284 bp, 13 predicted proteins | sample MB3enrmetagenome_FD_207602 | JGI IMG/M metagenome (GOLD analysis project Ga0326728, IMG submission 207602) | Lab enriched peat soil microbial communities from McLean, Ithaca, NY, United States - MB31MN | ecosystem: Environmental > Terrestrial > Soil > Wetlands > Peat | place: USA: New York... | reverse complement strand
CGGGTGTCATCAACACGGTGATAGGAAACGGGGTTCCCACCTATGGCGGGGATGGTGGACCCGCCGTGACGGCCAGCTTGAACAACCCCGAGGGTGTGCGGTCCGACAGTTTGGGCAACCTCTACATTCCTGATGGGGAAAACAACCGCATTCGCAAGGTGGACACCACGGGCACGATCACCACGGTGGCGGGGAACGGAATCGCCGGCTTCAGTGGTGACGGTGGTCCGGCCACCAACGCCAGCTTGAATGTGGCCAGTGGCGTGGTCGTGGACAAAGCCGGCGGTCTGCTGATCGCGGATAGCTGGAATCGCCGGATCCGGTTCGTTGGCAATACCCCCACGGGCAGTAATATCGCGGTTCTGCCGGTGGATACAACGACTGGCTCGAGCCCGGTAATTCTCACCTTCCCCAGCATCACGCAAATCGGCAACACCAGCTTGACCACGTCCAGTACCGGCCAAGCGCCGCCCACAGGGTTCATGCTGGGGACGCCGCCAACCTACTACAATCTGACCACAAGCGCGGTCTACACCGGTGCGATAAACATTTGCATCAACTACGGCGGGATCACCTTCAATAATCCGAATGATGCCGCGATCTGGTATTACGACACGACCAGTAGCACTTGGACCGAGATCACCACCACCACCCTCGACACCGAAACCACCACAATCTGTGCCAGCACTCCTTCCCTGTCGCCCTTCGCGATTTTTGTGCCTTCACTACCTTCGGTAACACTTTCCGCTACCAATCTCGCGTTCGGCAATCAACAAGAGGGCACGGTGAGTGCACCCCGGACGGTGACCGTCACCAACACCGGCGGGTCCAACCTCCTCATCTCGGCGGTTACCATCGGCGGGCCGAATGCCGGCGATTTTACGACCAGCGCCGACAATTGCACGGGAGCCACAGTCGCACCCAACGGCGCCTGCACGGTTAGCGTGACCTTCACGCCATCCGCGACGGGGAGCCGCAGCGCCTCCCTGAATTTCACTGGCAACGCCCCCAACACCCCCCCGGTGGTTGCTCTCAGCGGGACAGGCGTGTCCCCGGTGGTCACGTCAGTGGGCAGCGTGTCTTTTGGGGCCATCCCGGTGGGACAGTCGAGCGGAACCCAGACGGTGACCCTGACGAACGATGGCAGCTCAGCGGTCACCCTCAGCGGCATTTCCACCACGGGAGGTTTTTCCGAGACCAACAACTGCGGCACTTCCCTGGCCGCGGGCGGGAGTTGCACGATTACCGTCGCCTCTGATCCCAACTCGCCGGGGGCTACTTCAGGAACGCTGACCATCAACGATAGCGATCCCACTGGCCCTCACACGGTCGCTCTCCAGGGCATTGGCCTCGCCCCGGGCGACATTGTGACGGTCGCGGGGGGCGGGTCGAACAGTCCCACGGCCTTAACGGCGGATATCACCTGGCCCACGTCGGTGGCCCTGGACAAATCGGGAAACCTTTACGTTGTCGCGCCTGAATTGGACGAGATTTTGAAGATAGACCCCTCTGGGAATCTCCAGGTTGTGGCGGGCCTCGGCTATGCGGGTTACAGCGGAGATGGCGGCCTCGCTACCAGCGCCACTCTCAATTTTTCGGGCATCTATCTTGGCACGCCGCTCTCCATCGCTCTGGATGCCCATGGCAACCTGTTCATCTCCGACACCGTCAACTCCGTCATTCGCCGTGTCGACGCCGTCACCGGCATCATCACCACGGTGGCGGGGAACGGGACGGCCGGATACAGCGGCGATGGCGGTCCGGCCACCAATGCCGCATTGTATTTTCCCGCAGGCATCGCTTTAGACAGTGTCGGGGACCTCTTTATCGCGGACAGTAACGACGTGATCCGCCGCGTGGACGGCGCGACCGGAATCATTACGACCTTTGCTGGCACATATTCAACGGTCGGTGGCTATTCCGGCGATGGCGGCCCCGCCGCGAGTGCGCTGCTGAATGGCCCCGAGGCGGTCGCCGTGGATAGCTCGGACAATCTCCTTATCGCCGACACGGGCAACAACGTCATCCGCGAAGTGAATGTCTCCACCGGCAGCATTAACACCGTGGTGGGGGACTTTAACCTGGGTTACAGCTACAGCGGTGATGGCGGTCCGGCCATCAGTGCGGGTCTCTCTTTGCCGACCGGAGTGAATTTCGACGCCGCCGGGAACCTCTACGTGATTGACGCAGGTAACAACGTGGTCCGCCGCGTCGCGGCCTCCACGGGCATCATCACCACCGTCGCGGGCAACGGCAACTGGGGCTTTGGCGGCGACGGCGGGCCGGCTACCAATGCCGCTTTGAACCTCATATCGAATTTTGCCTACCCGGACGCCGGAGTCGCCGTGGATGCGGGAGGTAATCTCTACATCCCGGATACCTATAACAGCCGCATTCGTCGCGTGGATGGCGTCACCGACATGATCGCCACGATCGCGGGAGGGGGGTCAGGCGGAGATAGCGGGCCGGCCACCAGCGCGACCTTGGATGCCCCCGCTGGCGTGGCGGTGGATGCTTCGGGCAACCTCTTCACCACGTCTTACGGCGGCCGCGTTCGACGCGTGGACAGCGCTACCGGCCTCATCACCACCGTGGCAGGCAATGGCATCAGCAGCTTCAGCGGCGACGGCGGACCGGCCACCAGCGCCGCTCTGCTCACTCCCCTGGGCATGGCCATGGACGCCAACGGCAATCTCTTTATCGCCGACGTGTGGAACAACCGCATTCGCCGCGTGGATGCCGTCAGCGGCCTTATCACTACGGTCGCCGGCGGAGGCTGTGGCCAGACCGCCATGGGTGATGGTGGTCCGGCCACCAGCGCCTGTGTCCACCAGCCTCGCGACGTGGCCGTGGACTCAGCGGGCGACCTCTTCATCACCGATATCCCGCGCAATGTCATCCGGCGAGTGGATGTCGTCAGTGGCATTATCACCACCGTGGCCGGCAACGGCACAGCGGGCTACAGCGGTGACGGCGGAGCCGCCACGAGCGCAGAACTGAATGACCCCCGCGGTGTGCAGGTAGACAGCGCCGGCAACCTTTTCATCTCCGACACCGGTAACAACGTTATCCGCCGGGTGGATGCCACCACCGGCATCATCTCCACTTTCGCCGGGACCGGCACAGCGGCCTATGGCGGTGATGGCGGTCCTGCCTCCAGCGCACAGCTCAATGCGCCCCGCGGCCTGGCAATCGATCACGCCGGCAACCTCTTCATCGGGGACTGTTACAACAGCCGCATCCGCCGCGTGGACGTCGCCACTGGCATCATCACCACGGTGGCGGGTAACGGGACCCTTGGTTTTGCCGGCGACGGCGGCCCCGCCGGTGCGGCAGCCTTGAATAATCCCTTTTACGTAGCGCTAGACAACTCCGGACATCTGTTCATTGGAGACGCAGCGAACAACCGGGTCCGCGAAGTTCTTCTTCCTCCCTTCGTGGGCGCCGCTCCCACCAGCTTGACCTTCGCCAGCCAGGCAGTTGGTGCTTCCAGCATCATTCGGACTGTCATTCTCACGAACACCGGAGGCGGGACCTTGGTAGTTTCCAAGATCGCCATGAGCGGTGACTTTACCGAGACGGACAGTTGCGGGGCGGGCGTGGCGGCGGGCGCGACCTGCACTATCAGCGTCACGTTCACGCCCACCGCGCTCGGCACGCGCACCGGGACGATCACCCTTATGGACAACGCTGCTGGCGGCCCCCAGCAGATTTTGCTGAGTGGCACGGGAATATCCCCGGTAGCGACCTCGACGGGCAGCGTTTCCTTCGGTCCCATCACCGTGGGACAGACAAGCGGATCGCAAACCGTGACGGTGACGAATAACGGCAGCTCATCTATCGCCATTAACGGCATCTCCACCAGCGGAGGCTTTTCCGAAACCAACAACTGCGGCACGTCGCTCGCCGCCGGGGCCAGTTGCACGATTATGGTCACCTCAGATCCCACGTCACCGGGGGCCACATCCGGAACGCTGACCATCAACGATAGCGATCCCACCGGCCCTCACTCGGTCGCTCTTCAGGGGATTGGCCTCGCCCCGGGCGATATTGTGACCGTGGCGGGCGGCGGACCTAACAGCCCCGCCGCGCTGGCCGCACAAATCGCCTGGCCCGCGTCGGCGGCCATCGACAGATTGGGTAACCTCTACGTTGCGGCGGCGGGGGCGGACGAAGTCTTGAAGATTGACGCGTCCGGAAATCTCAGTGTCGTAGCAGGCACGGGGTATGCGGGTTATAGCGGCGACGGCGGCCCGGCCACCAGCGCCGCACTCAATTTCGGGGGCATTTATGTCGGTACGACCCCGGCTATCGCTCTCGATGCGCATGGAAATCTGTTTATCTCTGACACGGTCAACAGCGCCATTCGCCGCGTGGACGCCGCCACCGGGATCATCACCACGGTGGCGGGGAATGGGACCGCCGGATACAGCGGCGATAGCGGTCCGGCGACCAATGCCCAATTGAATTTCCCTGGCGGCATCGCCCTGGATAGCTCAGGGAATCTTTATATTGCAGACGGCAGCGATGTGATCCGCCGCGTGGACGCGACGACGGGAATCATTACCACCTTCGCCGGCACGTATTCAACCGTCGGTGGCTATTCGGGCGATGGCGGTCCGGCGATCAGCGCCTTGCTGGGTTTCCCTTATTCCGTGGCGGTGGACAGCTCGGGCAATCTCTTCATCGTGGACACCAACAACTGCGTCATCCGCGAAGTAAAGGTCTCCACGGGGATCATTACCACCGTGGTGGGAGACGCTACCCAGGGTGGCAATTATAGTGGCGACGGCGGTCCGGCCATCAGCGCGGGTCTCGCTTACCCCACGGGCGTCAACTTCGACGCCGCCGGGAACATGTTCATTGTCGACTCCTACAACGATGTGGTGCGCCGGGTGGCGGTATCGACGGGCATCATCACGACTGTGGCCGGCAATGGCAACATGGGCTTTAGCGGCGACGGCGGTCCCGCCACCAGCGCCACATTGAACCTGGCCACGAACCTCGGCGTCCCGATCACGGGAATCGCCGTGGATGCCGGGGGCAATCTCTTCATCCCGGACACGTTCAACAACCGCATTCGCCGTGTGGACGGTACGACGGCGATCATCACCACCGTGGCGGGGGGAGGGTCGGGCGGCGATGGCGGACCGGCCACCAGCGCCACCTTGTTTTCTCCGTCTGGCCTTGTCGTGGATAGCTCCGGTAACTTCTGGACGGCTGACGATACCGGCCGCGTCCGCCGTGTGGATGGTGCCACCGGCCTCATCACCACCGTGGCCGGCAACGGCACCAACGGCTTTAGCGGTGACGGTGGACCGGCCACCAGCGCCGCCCTGTTAACTCCCTTGGGTGTCGCCCGGGACGCGGCCGGCAACCTCTTTATCGCGGACGGGCTTAACAACCGCATCCGTGGTGTGAATGCCGCGACCGGCATCATCACCACCGTCGCCGGCGGAGGCAGTTGCAAGAACGGTATTGGCGATGGCGGGCCGGCCACCAGTGCTTGTCTGCGGCAACCCCGCGACGTGGCCGCAGACAGCGCCGGCAACCTTTTCGTTGCCGACACAGGGACCAACGTCATTCGTCGCGTGGATGCCACCACGGGGATTATCACCACCGTGGCCGGGAACGCCACGGCGGGTTACAGCGGCGATGGTGGTCCGGCTACCAGTGCGCAGCTCTCTGGCCCCCGCGGCGTAAGCGTGGACAGCGCCGGCAACCTCTTCATCGCCGACTCTGTGAATTCAGTTGTCCGCCGCGTGGACACCGTCAGCGGCATCATCACCACCGTGGCCGGGAATGGTACCCCCGGCTACAGCGGAGACGGTGGTCCTGCCACCCGTGCGCAGCTCTCGGGCCTCCGCCGTGTGGCCGTGGACACCGCCGGCAATCTCTTTATCGGCGACTCGATGAATTCGGTCGTCCGCCGCGTGGATGCCGCCAGCGGCATCATTACCACGGTCGCGGGCAATGGCACCTTCACCTTCAGCGGCGACGGCGGCCCCGCCACCGCTGCGGCCTTGGATTTGCCCTTTGGTGTGGCGCTGGACAATTCCGGCCACCTTTTCATTGGGGACCTCGCGAACAATCGCGTCCGCGAGGTTTTGCTTCCTCCCTTCCTGGGTCTCTCGCCCACCAGCCTGAACTTCGCGAACCAGTACGTGGGTGTGACCAGTAACGCCCAAACCGTGACCCTTACCAATACCGGCGCGGCCCTTTTGAACATTTTCAGTATCACGGCAAGCGGGGACTTTACCGAAACCAACACCTGCGGGGCGAGCCTCGCCCCCGGCGCCAACTGCACCGTCAGCGTCACCTTTACTCCCACCGCCACAGGAACCCGCAACGGCTCGCTCTTGGTTAGCGACAATGCTGCGGGCAGCCCGCAAAGCGTTGCGCTTACGGGCACTGGCGCTGCGCCGACCGCAGTCGTTTCACCGGGCAGTCTGACCTTCGGGAATCAAAACCTGGGTACCACCAGCGCGCCGCAGACGGTGACTCTGAGCAACACGGGCACTGCAACCCTCACCGTCAGCGGCATCGTCACGTCGGGAGATTTTGCCCAAACCAACAATTGTGGGGGCTCTGTCGCCGCCGGGGGCAGTTGTACGATCAACGTGACCTTTGCACCCACGGCGACGGGCACGCGGACGGGCTCGCTGACGATTACCGACAACGCCAATAATAGCCCGCAGGTGGTCTCGCTCACGGGCTCGGCGATCAATGCGATGGCCGGCATCTCGCCGGCTGCGCGGTCATTCGGCGATCAGGTGTTGGGCACTGCGAGCACCGCAAAAACCGTGACGCTCACCAGCAGCGGCACCACGAACCTGAACATTTCGGGTATGACGTTTACCGGAACCAACACGAGCGACTTCGCGGAAACGAACAATTGCCCGGCGAGCATGGCGCCGGGAGTCAAGTGCACCATCTCGGTTACGTTCACGCCCAGCCAAACCGGCGCGGAAACGGCCGCCCTCACTATTGCGGATAATGCCGCGAATAGCCCGCAAAGCGTGGCGTTGTCGGGAACGGGCGTGGTGCCGGTCGCGCTCAGTCCCATCTCTCTGAGCTTCGGCAAGCAGGCCGAGAACGTGCCGAGCCCAGCGAAAACCATCACCTTAACCAATAACCTGGACTACCCCCTCGCCATCTCCAGCATCACGACGAGCGGGAACTTTGCCCAAACCAATAATTGCGGCACGAGCGTTCCGGCCAACTCCAAGTGCACCATCTCGGTGACGTTCACACCCAGCATCATTGGCGGGGAGACGGGAGACCTCACGGTAACCGACAGCGCGTCCACGAGTCCCCAAACCGCTTCCTTGTCGGGGACGGGTGTAGTGCCGGCCACGCTCAGTCCCATCTCACTGAGCTTCGGCAATCAGCCCCAGAGCACCACGAGCGCGGCGAAAAATGTCACCTTAACCAATAACCTCGACTCCGCCCTCGCCATCACCATCACCACCAGCGGGGATTTTGCCCAGACCGGTGATTGCGGCAGCAGCGTTCCGGCCGACGGCAAGTGCACCATCTCGGTGACGTTTACACCCAGCAGCATTGGCGGTGAGACGGGAACCCTCACGGTAACCGACAGCGCCTCGAACAGTCCGCAAACGGCCGCGTTGTCAGGAACGGGCATCGTGCAGGCGAAGGTGGCGCCCATCTCCTTGACGTTTGCCAAGCAGCCGGTGGGGAGCCCGAGCGCCGGCAAGAACGTGACGCTGACCAATAACCTCGCCACCGCCTTGCCGATCAGCATCACGTTCACAGGCGCCAATGCGGGTGATTTTGCGGAGACGGATACTTGCAGCGGGAGCGTCGCGGCAGGGTCCCAGTGCACGATCACGGTGACATTTACCCCGACGGCGGCGGGCACTCGCACCGCCACCCTGAACGTCAACGACAGCGCCAACAACAGCCCGCAGACTGTGGCGTTGACGGGGACAGGCAAATAGTTGGGGAGAATAAGGGGGCGGTTCGCCAACCGCCCCTGTTTACCGCATTCTCGACTTCAGCTTGATCGTCTCGCCATCCACAACGAACTTGCCGTAGCCGTGATGGTGAAGGGTTTTCGGAACCTTTTGCGCAGGGTCGGTCCAGGCCTTGAGCACTTCCAGGATGAAAATACCATACTTGTTGACGAAACCGGTGTCCGCCACTTTGCATTCGAGATTGGCGAAGCACTCGGCAACCAGGGGCGGAGCCACAAGGTGGGCGGGGCCCGGAGTCAGGCCGAATCTCGCGAACTTGTCCACGTTGCGGCCCGAGCAGTTGCCGATCTCCACCACTTGGCGCGCCAACTTCACTGCCGGAATGGCGATCACGCACTCTTTCGTCGCCCTTAACGCGGCAAAGCTGTGGTTCCTGCTGCTGACCAGGCAGGCAATCAGCGGCGGTTCAAACTCCACCATCATATGCCAGGACAGCGTCATGATGTTGGCGCGGCCCTCGTGGGCCGTCGTCAGCAGGACCACCGGGCCCGGTTCAAGCAACTGATAGACTTTCGACAGAGGAAGATTTTTCATCGTAGGTGCGGGCCGGCACCCCGACGAGCCGGGGCGGTGTCCCCAACGGACATGCGTGAACTAAGCGCCTGCCTCAGCAATTGTAGCGCGAACCTGTTCAGTAAGCCGGGGATTTTCACCGGAATCCGTCAAGCTCGTGCCGGGCCGGGGACTTGTGGACGCTGCGGACGGCAGCACGCTGGTCTATACCGAAACTCGCAAGTGGGGGCACCCCTTGTGGGCGCCCAATGAGGGCCGATTCGGCCCTGGTCAGGGCAGGCACGAGGCCCCCTGCGACGGGCGGTGCAGCGCCGCTGCACTTTTGCACATACACCGCAAGGGTTTACACACGAACACCCCAAGAGCTCGCGCGTAGCGAATGGAATCAGCAACTTAGCGCCATCGAAGTTTGGATGACAAATTGCCCACAAAGACAATTAGTACTCTATTTGAGCTTCACAGGGCCAAGCAAATCAAGCAATTTCGGCGGGACACATAGGAGCAAGCAGGCCGTTACTCTCGCAGCTCAACTGGTATCCCGGGGAGAATTCTACGCCATGAAGAAAACACATCGCATCTTGTCGCTGGTCTTTGTTTTTGCGGTTTGCCTGCTGGTTTTGGCTCCTGCCGCGAAGGCCGACACCGCCATCTACAACAACTTCAACCCCCTTACCAACCCGACGTTCGACGACAGTACGTATCCTTGGTGGATCGAATATGGAAACGGCGATACGGCCGCAATGCCCTTCACCGTCGGTGCCAATGGCAATTACAATCTCACCCAGATTATCCTCGCGCTGGGATGGAACGATGGACAAGATAACTTCACCGTGGCACTCAACGCCGACTCCAGCGGTCCCTACGGCAGTCTCCTCGAAACATGGAACGTGACGACGGCGCCACTTTGGAGTGGTAGTGGTGACTCCTATACACCTGATACGTTGATCTCCTCAGGAGGGGTTGTTCTCGATGCGGGCCAGACATACTGGATATCTATTACTGCTGATGGCAGTGATACCACCGGGGTGTGGAATTTGAACCAAGCCGACACCAGTGGCACAGTGTGGAGCGGCAATCAGTATGGCACCAGCATCCACACCGGCACGACAGGCGCATTTGAGGTGTTGGGAGACCCCGTGGCCGCGCCCGAACCCGGCAGCATGACATTGCTCGGATTAGGCCTGGGCGTCTTGGGAATTTTCCGCCGCCGCAAAACCGCCTGACAACGTCCAATTTCCGGACGAACACACGCAGCCCCGCCCCTCTGGCGGGGCTTGGTTTTTTCGGCCCACTCGCCCGTTAGGCATCCGCGTAATCCTCTCCCGCCAGAAACGCTTTCATCCGGCCGAGCCCCTTCGATCCCGCGGCCAGCAAGCACCCCGCCGCCAGGACCGGGCAGATGCCGGCGACGAGAATCGCCGGTCCGAAACGCTTTTGGGGCCCGAGGAGGTATCCGGTAAGAATGGGCGCGGTGACGCCGGCCACCTGGCCGATGGTGTTCAGGTACCCGATCGTCCGCCCCACCAGGTTTTTGGGCGGCACGTGCTGCGAGATGGTCCAGAAATTCGAATTGCCGATTCCCGTGGCGCACATGGAAAACGTGAGGATGGGAAGCGCCCAGGAGCGATCGGGCGTCACGAGCAAGAGCAAGATAGCCGCCGTCCCAATATATCCCGCCACCGCAAACCACACACGGGCGCGGAACACGCCGATGCGGGCCGCGAACCTGTCCACCACTGCGCCGGCAAGGACATTCACGGCAGCCATGGTAAAGAGCGCCGTGGAAACCACGCGTCCCATTCCCAGGGTGGAGAATCCCCGGGAGAGGATCAAATAACTTGGCACCCAGGTCAAAACGAAATACCAATAATACGAGGACAGAAAGATGGCTACAGACATGGCCCAGAAGGTCCGGCTGCTGAGGAGTATGGGCCAGGTCCAACGCTGGGGGGCGGCGAGATCGTCCGCCGCCTTTTCCGCCTGACGCACGGCGCGGGTTCCGTCGGAGGGGGCGGTGTAGAGCCAGAAGGGCAACCAAACCAGCGCCCCTAATCCGGTTATGGCGAACATCATGCGCCACCCAAACCGGTCCAACAGGATGGCTCCCACCAGCGCGCCGAGTGCGGGCCCAATATTCTGGCCGGAAATATAGATCGAGGTGGGGAGCCCCTGATCCTTCCCCGCAAAGTTATTGCGGATGAAAGATATGCTGGCGATGGGGGCGATGGATTCGGCGAGGCCCAACACCAGGCGCATGCCGATGATGTCGGCGGTGCCGCGGCTGAGGGCAATGGCCGCCGAGGCCAGCGACCACACCAGGAACCCGCCCGCGTATGCCCGCCGGATGCCGAACCGGTCCACAATCGCGCCGGAGGGAATTTGAAATAGCGCATAGGTCCAGAAAAAGGCCGAGAGCAGGAACCCCATGGTGGCGGGCGTGATGCGGAAATCCCGCATGATGGAGGGCGCGGCAATGCTGAGGTTGCCGCGGTCAATATAGTTCACCACGATGCCCAAAAAGACCAGCGCCAGGACAATCCAACGGCGGTTCGTGGTGCCGAATAACTTTCCCGACATGCGTTCAATCTATCCGCGATGCCGCGCGGTGGCAATAGAGAAGCGCATCGCGCGTTTGACTGCGCTGCGGCGTGCGCCTAAAATGAAACTCGGACGTACTTTAGATGGCTCCTGAATTCTATTCCATCACTTCGGTGCCCCCCCCGCGTCGTGACCCTCCGCCTCACGTGAGCAGCCGGAAGATCTTCGGCCAATTTGTGTTCCTCATCCTGCTCTTGCTTTCCGCCGGCATCGGCGCGCTGGGAGGATTGGTATTTGTTTACTCCTCCGACCTCCCCAAGGTGCGCGAGTTGGAGGATTACCGCCCCGATGTGATGACGGAAATCTACGCGGACGACGGCACGGCCATCGGCAGCTTCGCCCTCGAGCACCGCGTTATCGTGACCTACAACCAGATCCCGCCCGTCCTGCGCAACGCGGTGATTGCCATCGAGGACCGGCATTTTGAGAGCCACCTGGGCGTGGATATTCTCGGCATCGTCCGCGCCGCCAGCAAAGATATATTGCAATGGCGCAAATCGCAGGGCGCCAGTACCCTGACCCAGCAACTCAGCCGGATGCTTTTCCTCACGCCCGACAAGAGCTTCCGGAGAAAAATTCAGGAAGTGCTGCTGGCCATCCAGATTGAGCGGTACTTCACGAAGTCGCAGATTTTCGCGCTGTACGCCAACCAGGTGGATCTGGGCCACGGAAATTTTGGATTTGAAGCCGCCGCGCAATTCTATTTCGGCAAACATCTGAATGAATTGACCCTGCCGGAGGCGGCGCTGCTGGCGGGGATTCCGCGCTCGCCCACGGCTTACTCCCCGCTTCTGCATCCGGATTTGGCGCGCCGGCGGCGCAACCAGGTGCTGCTGGCCATGGCGGAAACGGGAAAAATTAATTCCGCCCAGCTTCACGAGGCCATGGCTTCTCCCCTCGGGCTGAACATCCAGCGCTGGAATTACACCGTCGCACCGTACTTTGAGGAAGAGGTGCGGCAGTTCCTGGAGAGGAAATACGGGCCGGAAGCCGTGCGCGAAAAAGGCTTGCGCGTTTACACCACGCTCAACATCGAAACCCAGGAAGTGGCGGAAGAGACGCTCAAAAAGGGCTTGCGCGATGACGACAAGCGGCGCGGCTGGCGCGGGCCGGAGCGGAACATTCTGAAGGAGCACCTGCTGACTCCCGACGGCAGGCCCATCAGCCTCGAAACTTATGTTGACGAGGACTGGAAGGAACCGCCTGACCCCGGGGATTTGGTCCACGGCCTGGTGATGGACGTCAAGGCTGACCACGCCGACGTGCGCTTCGGCAGCCTGACCGGGCGGCTCACCCCGCAGGACTTTTCCTGGACGAAAAAGACGCTGCCTGCCGACCTGTTTGCTCCCGGCGATCTTGACCTCTTCCTGATCAAGGAGGTCAAGGGGACCACCGCCAAGGCCACCCTCGACCAGGAACCCGATGTGCAAGGCGCCCTGCTGGCCTTTGACAACTCCACCGGCGCCATCAAAGCCATGGTGGGAGGGTACAACTGGTCGGAGAGCAAGTTCAACCGCGCCGTGCAGGCGGAGCGCCAAGTGGGCTCGTCCTTCAAGGTCTACGTTTACTCACAGGCCGTCATGGACGGGACTTCTCCCTTTGACACGGTGGTGGATGCGCCCGTCAGCTATCCCACGTCTTCCGGAGTCTGGGCGCCGCATAATTATGACGGTAAGTTCGAGGGAACCATCACCGTGCTGCACGCCCTAGCGGAGTCGCGCAACGTTCCCGCCGTCCGCACCCTCGCCCGCATCGGAGTGGACAAGGTCATCAAACTCTGCCGCAAATTCGGAATCACTTCCCGGCTCGTCCCCAACCTGCCGCTGGCCTTGGGGGCCTCGGACCTCTCACTCCTCGAGCACACCTCCGCCTTCACCACGTTCCCCAACGATGGGGTCCACATCGCCCCGCGCATGGTGACGCGGGTGACCAATTACGATGGCCGGCTCATCGATGATTATCCCGCCGAGGTCACCGACGTCATTCCCGCCTCCACGGCGCGCATTATGGTTTCCATGTTGCGCGAGGTTTTCAACTCCGGCACCGCCACCGCCGGAAGAGGCTTCGCGACCAAGCATCCGGTGGCGGGAAAAACCGGAACCACCAATGATTTTACTGACGCCTGGTTTCTCGGCTTCTCTCCCTCCCTGACCTGCGGCGTCTACGTGGGTTTTGATGACCATCGCACCCTCGGGGATAAGGAAGAAGGCGCGCGCGTGGCCTTGCCAATCTGGCTGGACTTTATGGGGCAGATTTTGAAGGACAAGCCGGCGGAGGATTTCGCCCACTCGCCGCTGTTAACAAACCCCGACCAGGTAAAGGATATTCTGGCGAGCGCCGCCCCGGAACGCCTGCTGGGTCCCACCGCGTCCCCCACCGTCGAGCCCGCGTCGACCAAGCTCACGCCGCAGACTACACCTCCAGCAGCATCGCCGGAACCCGTCAAGAAGGAAGTGGCCACGCCCAAGCCGCCCGCCACTCCACCCCCCGCAAATCCGTCGCCGGCCAGCCCGTCGCCAGTCAGTCCGGTGCCGGCCAAACCCGCACCCAGCCCCGTGGCCAAGGGCGCGGTCCCCGGTGCAGAAAAGCAGTAGGCAGAAGGCAGTAGGCAGCCCTGCCACCGGCGGGGGCGGGATTGAATTGCCTGTGACTAACAATCGCGTCTGCCTTTTAGAATAAAAAGGTTGCCACGTAGTCACAGGCCAGTGATCTCGTGTTGACTTTTCCATTGGCCGCCCAAACTGGATCCTCAGGCTGCCCGCTTCCCAACAGCGACAAAATGTTTATAGAATGTAACGGCTCTTGACACGGTATATTGAGAAGCGTATTGTCCCTCCGACAACCGTAATGCAGCCGCGGCCTCGTGGCCGGCCTAGACTCTAACAAGGCGTACATGCCTTCTTCAGCGCAGGCCGTTGCGTCTGCCCCCGCAGGAATCCCGCCTTGGAGGTTGAGGATGTCCATTCATCGTTTCGTGCGAATTTCCTATGCAATTTTTGTCATGAGTGTGCTGGCGTGGGCTTGGGGCCCGCAAACAGCCAGCGCAGTTAGTTCGGCCACGGCTTTTCGTCCGGTCAATCCCGAGGAATTGAAGATGACAAGTGAGCCCGCGGCGCCGGGGGCTCCCGCCATCATTCTGTACCGGGAAGTTTACCGCGACGACGGCAATGCCAGAATCAGCGGTACGGACCTTTCGTACGCCAGCGGTCGACCCGGCCACGAAGATGACTATTTTCGGATCAAAATTCTGACCGAGGAGGGGCGCAAGTACGCGTACATTGAAATCCCCATCTCCAGTGGCACGGGAAATATAACCAACATCCATGCGCGGTCGATCAAGCCCGATGGCTCCATCGTCGATTTCGATGGCAAGGTCGCCACCAAATTGCTCGTCAAGGCGGGGGACATAAGATATCTGGCGAAAACCCTTACCCTTCCCGATGTCCAGATCGGCAGTATCATCGAGTACTTTTACACCATTGATCTGAGCGAAACTCACATCATTTTCTCGCGGTGGATCCTGAGCAATGAGCTCTTCACCAAGGCAGCCAGCTTTTCGTTGAAGCCTTACGGGGACGAGAATTATCCTTTCAATTACTACTTGCAGTGCATTAGCCAAAACATGGGGCCCGGTGCGCCCCAACCCGTACAAGGCCCCGATAAAATCATTCGGCTACAGGTGGCCAATATTCCCGCTTTTGTGACGGAAAACCTCATGCCGCCGGTGAATGAGGTGAAAGAGCGCGTCGATTTCAGCTACTCGGAGGATGAACCGGACACCGACGTCAACCATTTTTGGGCCAAAGCTGGCAAGCGGTTGGACGACAAGCTGGAAGGTTTTATCGGGAAACGCAAGGCCATGGAGCAGGCCGTCTCCGAAATTGTGGGGCCGAATGATCCGCCGGAAGTTAAGCTGCAAAAGATCTACGCGCGGGTGCAGCAGATGCATAACACATCCTATGAGGTGCGCAAGACCGAAGAGGAGTTAAAGCGTGCGAAGGAGAAACCGCCGGTCAACGTGGAAGACATTTGGAAGCGCGGCGAGGCCAATGGACAACAGCTGACGTGGCTTTATCTGGCCCTGGTGCGGGCGGCAGGGTTTGAAGCTTACGGGGTGTGGGTTGCCAGCCGGGAAAATTATTTTTTTGATCCCCGCTCCATGCTGAGCACGAGGTTGGATTCAAATCTGGTGGTCATCAAGCTGAATGGCAAGAATATCTTCTGCGATCCCGGAGCGGCTTTCGTTCCGTTCGGCTTTCTGCCCTGGCAGGAAACGGGGGTCATGGGATTGCAACTGGATAAGCAGGGAGTGAGCTGGGTCCAAACCCTGGTTCCGACCGCCGCGCAGACACGCAGCGAACGGCGCGCCATCTTGACCTTAACCGATACCGGCGATTTGGAAGGCAAGCTCACCGTTACTTATATGGACATGGAGGCCGCGGCCTTTCGGCGGAATGCACGGAACGCGGATGAACCGGCACGCAAAACGTACCTTGAGAACATCCAGAAAGGATATATTCCCGCCGCCAGCGAGGTGAAGCTGACGAATCAACCCGAGTGGAAGAATTCCGCCTTACCTCTTGTGGCCGAGTTCGACCTCAAGGTCCCTGGTTGGGCGTCCCAGGCGGGCCATCACTTCATGGTCCCCGTGGGCCTGTTTGGTGCGCGTGAAAAGCATGTGTTTGACCACGCGGAGCGCGTCCATCCGATTTATGTTGATTATCCCTACACGCGCTCGGACGACATTACCATCCAAATCCCAGCGGGCTGGCAGGTGTCCAGCTTGCCTTCGGGATGGCAATATACCGCCCCCAACGGCGTCTCTTACTCACTCACGGCGGCGAATGACCAAGGGAAGTTGCATATTTCCCGAACCATGACGGTGGATTTCATTTTGATGGAGGCGAAGTACTACCCGACGCTGCGGGACCATTTCCAGGAGATAAAAAGCACCGACAATGAACAAATCGTTTTGGATTCTGGCGGCGCGCGCGCTGCCAATTAAGCGGGGTAGAAGTGCCGGGCTAAAGTCCGGCGCTACGGTACCCCGAAGAAATCAATTGGCCGAAAGCTCGGCGGGGGGTTCGTAATGTCCATGCATCGTTTGCTGCGAATTCTCTCATCCCTTCTGGTCATAAGTCTGTTGGTGTGGGCTGGGGGCCGGCGCGCGGCTGGCGCGGCCAATCCCGCCACCGCCTTTCGTCCCGTCGATCCCGCGGAATTAAAGATGACGAGTGAACCGGCGGCCCCGGGAGCTCCTGCCATCATTCTCTACCGTGAGGTGTACCGCGATGACTTCGCGCACCGTGAAGGAGACTATTTTCGGGTCAAGATTTTGACCGAAGAAGGTCGAAAGTACGCCGACGTCGAGATTCCGTTTTTCAAAGATCTGGAAAAAGTAACCAACATCTCGGCGCGCACCATCAAACCCGACGGCTCTATCGTCGATTTTGACGGAAACGTCGTTACCAAAACCATCGTCAAGGCCAGGGGATTTAAGTACCTGGCAAAAACCTTTACCCTCCCTGCGGTGCAGACAGGCTGCGTCATCGAGTACTATTACACCCTCGAGTTCACCTTTATCTTTGACTCCCATTGGATTCTCAGCGATGAGCTGTTTACCAAGAACGCCAGGTTCTCTCTGAAACCCTCCGTATATCTTCCGTATCGCACTGTTTGGCGAAGGTTGCCGCCCGAAACCCCGCCTCCCCAAGAACAGCACGATCACTCCATGCAGATGGAGGCAAGCAATATTCCCGCCTTCCAAACCGAAGATTTCATGCCGCCGGAAAACGAACTGAAGTCGCGGGTGGACTTCATCTACACCTACGAGACTTCGGTGAGTTCCCCCGACAAATTCTGGAGCGATTTCGGCAAAAGGTACAGCGCCGCATTGGATTCCATTGTGGAAAAGCACAAGGCCATCGATAAGGCCGTGGCTGAGATGGTGGGGCCGAATGACCCGCCGGAGGTAAAACTGCAAAAGATTTATGCGCGCGTGCAAAGCCTGCGCAACACCTCGAATGAGGCGGAGAAAACCGGACAGGAGCAGCAGCGCGAGAAAGAAAAGGCGGCGGCCAGTGTCGAAGACGTGTGGAAGCGTGGGTATGGCGACAGCGCGGAGATCACCTGGCTCTACCTGGCTCTGGTGAGGGCGGCCGGGTTCGAAGCTTACGGGGTGATGGTTCCCAGCCGGGCCAATTACTTCTTCGATCCCAAGTTCATGGAACCTGAGCGCTTGAACACCATCGTCGTGCTCATCAAGCTGAACGGCAAGGAGGTGTGGTGCGATCCAGGATGGGCCTTCACACCCTTTGGGTTGCTGCCCTGGCCCGAAACCGGCGTCCAGGGATTGCAACTGGACAAGAATGGCTCCACTTGGCACAACACCTTGGCCCCAACCTCCGATCAGGCGCGCACGGAGCGCCGCGCCGACTTGACCCTCTCCGACGCCGGCGATTTGGCAGGCACCCTGACGGTCACTTTCACCGGTCTGGAAGCCGCGCGCATGCGGACCGAGAAGCGAGACGCCGATGAGACGGAACGCCAAACCTACCTCCAAGACATCGTGAAGGCATATGTTCCCACCGCCTGCGAGGTGAAGCTGACGAACCAACCCGAGTGGAAGAATTCCGCCTTACCCCTGGTGGCGGAGTTCAGCATCAAGGTCCCCGGCTGGGCATCGGGGGCAGGGCATCACTTGATCGTCCCCGTGGGCCTCTTCAGTGCGCGTGAAAAGCACGTGTTCGACCACGCGGAGCGCGTCCATCCGATTTATGTTGAGTATCCCTACAAGGAGTCGGACGACATTAACATCCAGATCCCCGCAGGTTGGCAGGTGTCCAGCTTGCCTCCGGGATGGCAAAATACCACCCCGAACGCTATCTCTTACTCACTCACGGCGGCGAATGACAAGGGAAAGTTGCACCTATCCCGAACCCTAACGATCGATTTCATCCTCATGCAGGTGAAGTACTACTCGGCGCTGCGGGGCTATTTCCAGCAGATAAAAACCACCGATGATGAACAAATCGTTCTGGATTCCGGCGCCGCGCGGACGGCTAATTAAGCGAGGTCATTATGAAACGTCTTTGGCTGGCAATAGTGGTGTGCATCATAACGGGCGTGCCTCTCTGGGCGGCGCATAATCCCCAGGCGCCCGAATGGATGCACGCGCTCACCAGCGTGCCGCTGCCCGCTCATGATGAAAAGACTGACGCCGTGTTGCTGTATCGGGAGGAAAGCCTCACCGTCCTCTCCGCCGACAAATTCCGCACCGTGATTCGGCAGGCCTACAAAATCCTGCGGCCGGAAGGGCGCGATTACGGCTTCGTGGGAATCTCTTTCAACTCCCTCAATGAGAAAATCACTAGCATTCATGCGTGGTGCATCCCCGCCGAGGGCAAAGACTATGAGGTGACGGATAAAGAGGCCGTGGAAGTGTCTCCGCTGAAAGACATGACCGTCAGCTTGATCACGGATCAGCGGGTAAAAGCCCTGCAGATCCCCGCGGCCGATCCGGGGAATATTGTCGGCTACGAATACGTTAGGGACTGGCATCCGTTTTTCTTGCAGGACACCTGGGGTTTCCAGGAAACCATCCCGGTCCGGGAAAGCCACTATTCCCTGACGCTTCCACCCGGTTGGGAGTTCAAAGACGCCTGGGTCAACTACCCCGAAGAGAAACCTCACGATGCGGGAGGCGGCGTCTGGCAGTGGTCCGTTGGCGATGTGAAGGAGATTCGCAAAGAAGAGGAAATGCCGCCATGGCGGGGAGTTGCCGGGCGGATGGTGGTGAGCCTTTTTCCGCCTGGGGGAGCCGCGGTGAATAGCTTTCCCACCTGGCACGATTTGGGAATGTGGGAGAACCAACTGACGAGCGGCCGGTTGGATGCTTCGCCCGAGATCAAACAGGAAGTCAGCACACTCACAGCTTCCGCGCCCACGCCCCTTGCCAAGATGCGGGCACTCGCGAATTTCATGCAGCAGAACATCCGGTACGTCGCCATCACCCTGGGAATTGGAGGATGGCAGCCGCACCCCGCCGCGGACGTCTTCGCCCACCGTTATGGGGACTGCAAGGACAAGGCCACGCTGCTGCGGTCAATGCTGCGGGAAATTGGCGTGGAATCACTTTATGTGGACGTCAACGTCTACCGCGGGTCGGTTACACCGGAGACGCCGCCGAGTGAGTCATTCGACCACGTTATCGTGGCCATCAAGTTGCCCGAGGGCTTGACGGACCCCTCGCTGGTCGCCACCCTGAAGCACCCCAAGCTGGGAACACTTTTGATCTTCGATCCCACCGACGAAAAGACCCCCTTTGGTCAGATTCCCGGAGCCCTTCAGGCCAATTATGGCTTGTTGGTGACTCCTGACGGCGGTGAACTGGTGGAATTGCCGCAGCAGCCCGCCGCCCTGAACGGCGTCCAGCGAACTGCAACGCTGACCCTTACGCCTTCCGGTACGCTTCAGGGCGATGTGGAAGAAGTGCGCGTGGGTGACCGAGCCGCTCTGGGACGAGAGGCTTTTATCGCGGCGCAGAAGGAGACCGACCATATCAAGCCGGTCGAGAGGCTGCTCGCCGATTCCCTCTCGATATTTCATCTCACCAAGGCCAGTGTGACTAATCTTCAACAGACCAACAGCCCATTCATCTGGGACTACACCTTCCAGGCACCGAATTATGCCAAGTATGCGGGCAACCTGCTGCTGGTGCGGCCGCGCGTGCTGGGAAGCAAATCCAGCGCGTTGCTCGAGACCCCGGAGCCCCGCCGTTATCCCATCGAATTCGAAGGTCCCGAGCGGGACACCGATATTTTCGACATCACCCTGCCGCCCGGCTACGTGGTGGACGATCTGCCCCCCGCCGTCGACGCAGATTATCCTTTCGCCAGCTACCACGCCAAAACGGAGTTGGTGGGAAATGTCCTCCGCTATAACCGCACCTTGGAACTAAAGGAACTGAGCGTGCCCGTAAGTGAGGCGGCGCAACTGAAAAAATTTTACCGGATCATCGCCACCGACGAGAGAAACACCGCCGTCCTCAAATTGGCTTCCCCTTAAACGAGGGGGTAGCGGCCGTACTTTTTCGCCGCCTCGTAGAAAGCCAGAATATTTTCCAGCGGCACCTCGCACTGAATATTATGGGCGGGGGAGAGAATCAGCCCGCCGCCTTTCCCCACGCTTTGCACGCGCAGTTTAACTTCATTCGCCACATCCTCGACGCTGCCGAAGGGCAGAACTTCCTGAATATCCACCGTCCCCCAGAAGGTGAGCTTATCTCCGTACTCTTTCTTGAGCCTTGCCGGGTCCATGGATTTAGGCTGGACGGGGTTGAGGATGTCGAGCCCGATTTCGATAAAATCGGGAATGATCGGGTAGATGTTGCCGTCGGAGTGGAACGCGATCTTCACGTGGGGGTTCAGCGCCTTCCACTTGGCGAAAAGGTACGCGTAGCGCGGCTTGAAGAATTCGCGAAAAAGCTGGGGCGCGATGATCATGCCGTTCTGCATGCCGAAGTCGTCGCCAATCCAGATGATGTCGACGCCCAGGCCGACCATGCGCGCCCCGGCTTCATCAATCCACTTCATCAGGCGGTCCAGATAGGCGTGCATGAAGTCTTTGTTCGTGACCATGTCCTCCAGCACCTGCTCCATGCCCCGCAAATACCACGCCAGCTCGAAGAGCGTGCACGCACATCCGCCCATAATGCCGTACTCTTTGCCATACTCCGCCACCAACCGGCAAGCGCCGGTGTAGCGGTCCTCGCGCGTGAAGTCGGGCATGGTGAAATCCGCCGGGTCGACAATGTCGGCGAGAGGATGCCGCACCATCTCCGTGTAGGAACCGCCTTCGGCAAATTTGAACCATTTCCACCCGATCCCCCATTCGTCCGTATACTCTTCCGCCGGGTCAGCGTAGTAACCGGTGCACGGCCCCACCCAGGAAATCAGAAAATCGTGGTCCATCAGAATGGGAAGCGGCCCGCCCGCCGCCTTGTAGGTTTCGGTCTGATCGGATTCCACCCCGAGATGGCGCAGCACAGTCCGTTCCGCCTCCGGCGTGTACCACGCGCAGAGCGGAACGCGGTCCGGTTCCTCATGATGAATGGCGGTCAGCAACCGTTCTTTGTGGGTCATGCTTCCCTCCCGGAATGCGCGTCCTCGCTAACCTGCCAGGCCGCTGGCCGCGAATCCTACCACAGATTGCGCGGATTACGAGAATCCACAGATTACGCAGATTACACAGATTCAAGAGAACAAAATACGAACTTCCGGAGATGGAGTAAAATAACGAATTGCGCGCACGGGAAGGTCGTAGCGCCTCTCCCGCCCAACGCACCGAGTTGCAAGGAAGGACGTGATGAATCCAGTAAACGCTGCATCGTCTTCAATGTCGCGCATCGCCCGGGCCAGTGGATTTTTCTCTCCCTGCATTCTTTGCCTAATCTGTGTAATCTGCGCAATCTGTGGATCAGCCGCGCAGAAGCCTCAGCACACGGGAACAAAGCTGGAAGGATTCGCCACGGCGGTCACGCCCACCAGCATCACCGTGTTCGACAAGAAAAGCTCGGAAATCGAAATCCACACGGACAAGGACTACACTGCTCTCGTCGGCATCGCCGCGCCGGTCACCGTGTGGTACACCACGGAGGGCGGAGTGAACCACCTGGAAGACATCGTGTATCCCTCCAGCGGAACCTTCGTCCCGGTGAACCAGGTGGGCGAAGGCATCAAGCGCATCATCATCCTGCCGCGGCCGGAGGGTGTGGAAAACACGCGAGGATTGATCAGCGCGATTTCCCAGTACCTCACGGACAATGCCGGATGGTTTGTGGCCCCGCCCGAAATGGCGGTGGAAATCGCCGCCCGCAGCAAGGATTCTGCTTCTTCGCTGGACGCCATCGACTCCAACACCGGCGAAGTGGATATGCAGCGCTATATGAACCCCCAACACGGTTTGGTGATGGCCATCGCCAAGGAAACGCGCTCCGACGCCGTGCTGGTAATCCATATCCTCAAGGTGAAGGCCACTGTTCGCCGCGGCATTGCCGAATGGGATGACATGACGGAGCCCGTGGCCAGCCGCAAAGCTCGCACCTTCTCCCCCCTTGATGGATTGGGAAGCAAGAGTTGGGTGTACGCCGCCACCGCCGACATGAGCCTGTGGAACCCGGAGGGCAAGCTGCTTTGGAAAAAGCGCCGAGGGTTCGCCGTGCTGGGCGTGCAAACCGGCATGGGCTCCAAGTATCGCGAGCGCCCCCTGACGGAAGTCTACGAAGACAGTGCCGCAATGCAACACTGGCTGGCCGAAACCTTACGCCTGTTGGCTCCTCCCCTCCATGGCCCCGCCCCCGGCGCGCCCCAGATTTCTCCGGAACTTCAAAAACAACTCGACAAAGCCAAGCAGGCGGGCGAACAACAGCCGTAGGCACTGACCCTGGTTCGAGCCTGCGCGCAGCGCCTTGGACTGCGGCGGCTCGACGCCGCTTTGTGAATTGCCCTAATCGGATAACAGTCCTCGGATTGCGCAGAGCAAAGCTCTGCGGTCGGTGGCTTCCGTGGCTTCGCTGTGGATTGGCAGTTACCGATTCGCCCCGATGCATCGGGGCGCAATCCGGAAGGGGGGCGAGCCGGATGGAGGCAATTCGGGGGGAATCCGGGGAGCCTTACTCGTCAAGCTTTTCAAAGTGGCCACGACTGTGAACCTCATGGTGGTCCTCCAGCGTTTCCAAATGACTGATCACTTCGGTTCTCATCGTCGAGTCTTGTTGAATCCTCTCTTCGATTTTGGTGGCCAGTGAATGCGCGGATTCCAAGGAAGTGTTTTTGGGAAACAGCAGATGGAATTCCACCCAATTCGTGTTGCCCGCATTGCGATGGCGCAACCCATGAAACTCCACCCCGGCCTCGGAAGTCATCTCCACGAGCAGTCGCCGGATTTGCGCCTGGGTGGCCGGATCGACTTCATCCATCAATCCGCCGATGGATTGGCGAATCAACTTGCTCCCCATCCAAAGGATATCGAGGGCAACCAGAATCGCGACGATAGGATCAAAGCGCAGCCAGCCCGTGAGGATGGTTAATCCCAGTCCCACGACGACGCCGAGGCTGGTGAGGCAGTCGGTGAGGACATGGCGGCCATCGGCCTCCAGGATCAAAGACCCATATTTCTTCCCCACCCACACCAGATAGCCGCCCAGAGCGCCGTTGATAAGACCCGCCGCCAGAACGAGCAGAGCCCCTGCCCCCAGGTTCTCCAGTTTGGGCCCCACAATCAACCGGCGAATCGACTCGTAGACGATATAGAACGCCGCCAGCACGATCATGGCGCCTTCGAACCCCGCCGAAAAGAAGGCGACCTTGTCATGACCGTAGAGGTGGCTGGGGTCAGGAGGCTTGCGGCTCAACCAGAGGCTGTAAGCGGCAAAGGAAACCGCCACCACGTGGACAACCGATTCGGCCGCGTCGGAGAGGATCGCCGCCGATCCGGTCATCCCGTAGGCAAGCAATTTTGTCCCGAGCATGAAGAAGCCGACCACCAGGGAAATCCGCATGGCGAGTTGGGGCGCCCGCGATTCCTGGGGGTTCGGAATGTCCACCGCAGCCATCATGCTTGTCCGTTCTGGGAGTTCACCCGAATTTCAGGATTCACCATGTCTCCGTTCATCATGGGGATCACCTCGCTCGGTTTTCGCGGTCTCTCCGGAAAGGCCATGAGGCGCCTGGGAATTCCTTTGGTCGTAATTCGTCAATCTTGAATGGATGAAGCGCCAGAGCATCGGCGCCATCACATACAGCAATATTCCCAAGATGAAGAAAGCCGCGAAGCCGAAGAAAAGCACCTTGGCAAGGATCCTCACGATTGCCTCCTTCCCGGGCTCCGCTGGCGTTTAGTCGAGCAAGCGATGCTTAAGGTTCATGACGTCACGATACGGAACCACCCCCAGAAGGATGTCGCTTTCATCGGTGACGGGAAGCGCCCGGAAGCCATAGCGGATGAACGCATCCGCGGCCTGCTTCATGGTGCTGTCGGGATTCAGGCTGATGACGTTTTCGACCATTGAATTGCTCAACAAAACATCATCCTCAGCCATGAACAGCTCCTTGATGTCGATGACGCCGAGGAGTTTGTCCACCTCATTCACGACATAGAAGTACATCACCACGTCCATGGATCGAGCCATTTCGCGGAATTTCCTGCGGGCTCGCTGCACGGTCATGTCAGGCGGACACTTGATGAATTTGCTCGTCGTGAAATCCAGAATATTGATGTCGTGCTTCTGCAAAATCTCTTCGATCTTCGCGACCTTGGCAGGTTCCAGCAGTTCGAGGACCGCCCTTTTCTCGCTGGCCGGCAGAACCGCCAGGATATCGGCCGCCTGCCCGCAGGTCATCTCGCCGATGAGCTGCGCCACACGCTCTTTGCGGAGCGAGAACACGATGTCGCGTTGCACGGCGGGGTCAATCTCCTCCAGCGTGTCGGAAGCGCGTTCGGTGTCGAGGCCCTCGAGAATGGTCACCCGCTGATTGCTGTCCAATTCCTCCACGATATCGGCCAGATCCGCCGGGTGAATATCCGAAAGCTCTTCCTTCAGGATATTCAACTTGACGTTCCCCTGGAGGGAACCCAGTTGGGGCGGCAAGGGCTGGATATAGGACCAGGGGATGAGCTTCTTTTTTGCTTCATCCGCGCGTTTGTAGAGATAATCGGCCAGACTTCGAAACCCCAGTTGGCGAAGCAAGCCGTAACGGCTGATGTCGACATCGCTCACGTAAACCTTGTCACCCGTGACCGCCAAACGAATGTCGTAGACAACTTCCACCTCCCGGTCCTCGATGTCCAAGACTTTTTTATCCAGGAGATAGTCCCTCAGTGGGATTTCTCCGGGCAAAAGCCCCCGCACATAATCCTGTGGGCCCTCGATGTCGACGGTGATTCCCCGAGGATCAAGCGATTGGGCCTTTTGCTGCGGCACGAGCAACGCGGGGTCACCGAAGGGTCGGCTAATCTGGAAATGGGTGACTTCGGCCAGCTTGCCCTGGTCGATGACGATGACGTCGGTGAGCTTGCCGATCTTCTTCCCGCGCACATAGGCGCGCGCCCCGATGAGTTCGGTTAAGAAATAGCGTTTCTCCACCCCGTTCCGGGCCGTTTTCGTTTCGCTCATGAGCCACCTCCGCTTACCGGAGCATCGTAATGAACTTGTAGACCAATATCCCGACCAGAAATATCAGGTAAAGCCGGAGCGACAAGAGTGAGAGCTTCACCATGCGGGTCATTTTGATCTGCGGTTTAGAGTACTTCTGGTTGATGGACCTCACCGTGCTGACGGTGTTCTTAAAGAATTCCAGAATCATGTTTAACCTCGACGCAGTCGATCACTTCAGAATTTTCGGAAAGAGCGCGCTGATCCCGTACAAAGTGGAAACGATGATGATCAGCGCCACAATCGTGATGTTGGCGATATTTTGGAACATTGTATTCTTGTACCGGCCCATGGTTTCCTCGTTGTTCAGGAGCAGGATGAGAAAGACCAGGGCCGCCGGCAGTAAGGTCACTGCGATCACCTGCACGAAAAGGGTGATCAGCACCAGAGGCGCGTGCGGAATCAGCACCACCGTCCCCGCGAGCGCGATGCCGAAAAAGTAATACGCGTAGAACCAGGGCGCCTCTTTCACTTTGTTGTTCAGAGAGTGGGCCCAGCCGAACACCTCACCGAAAGCCCACGAACTGGCGAGCGAGATACAGATGGCTCCCAGAAATCCCGCGTCGAACAGCCCGATGGCCAGGAAGGTGCCGAGTTGCTTGCTGATGCCCATGAATTTAGCGGCTGCCGAGGCGGCATCGTAAATGTCCTGGCCGGGGAGAAGCGTGCCGGTAAGGATGACGCAGAAGGCGGCCACGACCACCGTGAAAAAGGCGCCGATCGCCGTGTCCACCCTGCCACCGGTGATGTCTTTCTCCTGGAGGCTCTTATCCACCACGGCGCTCTGTTGGAAGAAAATCATCCAGGGCGCAATCGTGGTGCCGATATTGGCCATGAGGAAGAAGAACAGCTCGTTGGTGAACCCTCCGGGTGGAAGTTGGGGAATAAAGCAACCCTTAAGAACTTCGTGGAGGGGAGGATTGATCATGAACGCGGCGGGGATGTAAATGAGATTGAGGACACA
>Ga0326728_10008149_pt1 | contig 26291 bp, 23 predicted proteins | sample MB3enrmetagenome_FD_207602 | JGI IMG/M metagenome (GOLD analysis project Ga0326728, IMG submission 207602) | Lab enriched peat soil microbial communities from McLean, Ithaca, NY, United States - MB31MN | ecosystem: Environmental > Terrestrial > Soil > Wetlands > Peat | place: USA: New York... | reverse complement strand
CGTTTGCTGAGTACGGTGTGCGTGAGGTTCAGGCGGGCGAACTCGATCTGGCGGCTGTGAAAGATGCCCAGCTGCTCGAGGAACCAGTCGTACAGCGGCCTGTGGATCTCGTATTCGAGGCTGCACAAGGAATGCGTCACGCCTTCGATGGAGTCCGAGAGCGGATGCTGGAAGTCGTACATGGGGTAAATGCACCACGCATCCCCCGTCCTGTGGTGCGAGGCATGGCGGATTCGGTACATCACCGGGTCGCGCATGTGCAGATTGGGGTGAGCCATGTCGATCTTGGCCCGCAGCGTGCGCGCCCCATCCGGGAACTCCCCGGCTCTCATGCGGCGAAAGAGATCGAGGCTCTCCTTCGTGGCGCGGTTTCGAAACGGGCTGTCCCGGCCAGGAGGCGTGACGGTGATCGGTCCTTTGTCCCCGACGTCGGTGCCCCGGTATTCGCGAATGGCCTGCTCGTCCAGGTCGTCCACGTACGCCTTGCCGGCCTGGATAAGCTGCTCGGCCCACTGGTACAGCTGCTCGAAATAGTCAGAGGCGTAGAACTCCCTGTTCTCCCAATCGAAGCCCATCCACTTCACGTCCTGTTTAATTGCATCGACGTACTCCTGCTCCTCCTTGGTCGGGTTGGTGTCGTCGAAGCGCAGGTTGCACGTTCCGCCGAACTGCTGGGCAATCCCGAAGGAAATGCACACGGCCTTGGCATGGCCGATGTGGAGGTAGCCGTTGGGCTCCGGGGGGAACCTCGTCTGAACCCTGGTGAACCGTCCGCTCTTCAGGTCCTCTTCGACGAAGTCGCGGATGAAGTCCGAGGGCGTGGCCTTCTCGGAGGCAGGGACAGGGACTGACGGGTCTGGCATGGAGTGCTCCTTCCGCCGCGCTTCAGGGGCGCGGTTGCACTACTGATATCGGCGCGGCGGAGAGCTGTCAAGTCCCGGGAGTCTCTCGGGCGCGCGCGTTGAGCGCGGCCCCGGCCTCAGGCAGCGAAAAGCGCTGCCTCAACGGATCGCGTTTCCTGCCATGGGTGCGGCTCCTCGTCGGCCCGGCGCTTGCGCGGACACGGGACCCGACGGTACATGAGGAGGAAAAGACCATAAACGATTGCTGTCTGAAGCGCTCCGACGACGGCGATCTGAAGCGGGTGTCTGAGTACGGAGACGGCAACAATGCTCACCCCCGCGCCCGCCCCCGACCCCAAGGCGTCCGCCATAGCATAGCGCCGGTCGAAGCTTGCCCTGCTGGACCGGAACCTCTTCTCCTTGATCTTCTGCAGGAGAAACACCACAGACGTGGAGAACACCCCGATGATCGCCATCGAAGCGAGGTAATAGACAGTAAGATCGAAGGCCGCCACAAACGCGGCAGCGCAGCCGGCGACGAGCTCGACCACCATGATCCACGGAAGCACTGCGTACATCCGTTGGAACAGGCGGCGGTTTCCCAGCACGATGCCGATCAGCACGGGGAATCCCGAGGACATGAAGGACCCGACGGCAACGACGCTGGGGTCCAGGCGTGCAAGTATGACGCAAACGTACAGCGGGTTGAGCAACCCGTAGAAGAAACTGCTGATGAATCCGCTCAGGACAAAGACATCGAGGTATGTCTTGATTTTTCTCATGCTCCACCTCCCACGGCGCTCAAAACCGTACGGGAGATGGACCAGGGCATCCCCCGTGCGCTAGGTCAACCTACCCCCAGGGTCGTCGGTGTATTGCATCATGTCCTCCACAGCGCACAGAGTCAGAGAGCAACGGCTGCTCTCTTGTTAGCTCTCAACAAAAGGATAGCTCGGGAAAATGCGCTCGTCAAATAGGGCTGGGACTCTTCAATTAAGCAGGCGCTTTTCGCCCGTCAGGGACTGAATATGGAGCAACCTGGTCTCGCACCATTTTCAATAGTCCCGCCAGCTCGCGCCAATGCTGTATTGCGGCATACTCCGTCACGCTGGTGGGCACCGGCGCATGCGCGTTGTACGCAACAGGAAAAAGCCCTGCCCGCTGACCGCCGATAATATCGTAGCCGATGTTGTCTCCGATGAACCAGCTTCTCCCCGCGGATACCCCCATCCTTCGAAGTGCGGCCTCGAAGATGAGCGCGTCGGGCTTCCTGATCCCGTAATCGGCGCTGGAAATGACAAACTCGAAATGCTTCGCAATGCCCTGGCGTTCAAGCTCTCTTTCGATTGTGGAAGCGCCAAAGGAAGAATTGGAAATGACGCAACTCCTGATGCCGCGCAAGCGGAGGTCGTCCAGCATTTCCACTGCGCCGAGGCGCAGCTTGATTTTCAAGGAGGCGTCCCAAAACTCCCACTCCAAGTCAGGCAACGGTATGCGATAGTGCAGCCCAAAGGAATCGGAAAGGATCCGAAACAAGGAGCCCTGCGTGAACTCGAGGGCGGATTCCTCTTCACGCGGTATGGTGGCCTTCACGAGCCTGCCGCCCAAGTCTTGGACGTCCGCCAGCGTCGCACCACGCGGATTCTCCGACCTCGCCAGAAGCACTGCGTTGCCAAGTTGGGGATCAAACGATACCGAATCGATGAGTGTCCCCCAGAGGTCGAAAAGAATCGCCTCAGGACTGCACATTCGCGGATGCCTCCTTGCTTTTGTAGACCACAATATACGCCTTGCGGGCTCCGATGAGTATCACCTATGATGCACTCGCCATGGCAGAACCAAAGAGCTACCTCATAGACATGGACGGCGTTCTGGTGCGCGGCGCTCACCCCATCGCGGGAGCGGGTGAGTTTCTCAGGCGGCTTTCCGCCCGTGGCGCAAGACATCTCGTTCTCACTAACAATCCTAAGTATACGCAAGCCGACCTGGCGTATCGCCTGAACAGCGTAGGTCTCGCCTTGGAGCCGAGGTGCATTTTCACCTCTGCCATGGCGACGGTGAGTTTCCTTAAATCGCAGAAAAGCAACGGCAAGGTTTTCGTCATCGGAGAGAGCGGGCTTACGGACCCCCTCCACGAAGCTGGATTCATCATCACGGACATCGAGCCCTGGTACGTAGTGCTCGGTGAGACGAACTCCTACAACTTCGAGATGATTACGACCGCCATTCGCCTCATTGATAAGGGAGCCCGCTTCATAGCGACCAACCCGGACCCGTCCGGCCCGGGGGACGGGGGCCTGGTTCCAGCGTGCGGCGCCATGGCCGCGCTCATCGAGAAGGCTACAGGAATCGGCCCCTTCTTTGTAGGCAAGCCAAACCCGCTCATGATGCGCACCGCGCTCAATTACCTGGGGGTTCATTCCGAGAACACCGTGATGGTGGGGGACAGGATGGATACCGACATGGTGGCTGGAGTCGAAAGCGGGATGGAGACGGTGCTCGTCTTGAGCGGCGTTACGCGGCGCGAAGACGTCGAGCGCTATCCGTACCAGCCCTCGCGCGTCGTCGAGTCTGTTGCGGACATCGTTCCTTGAAAAAAGCCCCAGAGGATTCCCCGGGGATTGGGCCAGTTACTTCGTCTTCAATTGGAATACTCCGTCCCAGCCTCTGGCCGGAGGATTTTTCCGAAAATCCTTGATGCGCCCGAGGAACACTTCGCTCGTTTCGTCCCCGAGATCCTTGGCGAGCGCGGCAAAACCCTTCTCCGCAAGGTCCCACTTTTGCTTGCGGTAATGCCCGAGGGATTGTTCGAATTTGTCCCTAAGCTTTAGGAGTTTCTCTGTCGCAGCCTTCGACTCTTGCAGCACCTCGTAGATACGGACCGGCTGCGTTTTGCCCTTCACCGTCATCAGATCGATCTCACGGCAGAGGAATGCGTCTTTGACCTTCACGTAGACTGCCTCGGCAATGAGCGTCTTGGTCTTGTACTCCTTGTTGGTGCCTTCCAGGCGCGCAGCAAGGTTCACAGTGTCCCCGATGCTTGTGAAGTCCATCCTTTCCTTGGCCCCCATGCTGCCGAAAACTACTTGGCCTGTATTGATGCCAATCCCGATAGACACGTCCTCTCTGCCCTGTGCCTTGGCGAGTTCTTTTTCCGCCGCCATGACCTTGCGGATCTCGAGGCTAGCCTTGCAGGCGTTGACATCCTTGTTTGGTCCATCGAACATCGCCACGATCTCGTCTGCGACGAACTTGTCGATCTCCCCGTTGTTGGCGTGGATGACCGAGGTCTGAAGGTCGAGGTAATGGTTGAGCATCTCCACAACCTTGTCCGGGTTCATGGTCTCCGAAATGCTCGTGAACCCGCGGATGTCGGTGAACAGGAACGTCAGCTCCTTTCGTTCGGTCGTCGGCTTCGCCCGTTCGGAGTACTTCAGCGTGGAGGCGGAAATATAGGGGATGACTCCGCGGATGACTGTGGTCATTTTGTTGACCTCATTGGAAAGAAGCTTGATCTCGTCATGGGTCGTCACGCGGTCCTTGTACTGGAGAAGCCCCGCGGAAACTCTCTCCTTGCCTTCGATCATACGCGAGAGCATGTCCGAAATGGAGTACACGCTCATCCTCAGGAAAAGAATAGGGAAAACGATGTTCCGCCCGAACAGGAAGATCAGGAAGACCGACGCATACATGAAGAGCGCGGCTATAACGAAAACCTTCACCTGGGTGCGGAAGTATGGCTCGAAGATCACGTCCCGCGCGTAATCCACCGTGACAAAGCCGATGAACACACCGCTTAGCATGACGGGAGCCAAGAACTCATAGACCTCCTTTTGCTCGTTGTAGTGGGAGATCATTCTGGTAAGAGGAGAATCCAGCTTCGCCGTCTCGCCAACTCGGCTGAGGTCCGTACCGGACCACAGCACGAAGTCCCCTGCTTTCACGTCCCTGCGATAAAAAGAAAGCGTATTGAACCGAAAGGAAGACCCCGTGCCCGTGGCAGCGCTGTTTTTCTTGGCAGCGTAGTTGAAGTAATCATCCACCGCGATCCGGTCGGTGGGGTTCGCCTTGACCTGGGTGGCCGCACTTTCCGTTACACTCTCCGCATTCGCAAATACCGCGTCCTGGATGGTGCCTTTGAAGTTGCTAAGGAGCACGACGGAAAGCACCACGATGACAATCAGGATTAAAGGTACAAACGTGAGGATCAGCCGTCTCTGGATTCCCTGGCGCGGGACGACCGACAGCACTCCCTGCCCATCGCTCGCCTCTCCACCCCTTCGGAACGTAAGATACTCCTGGAAGAACGGGTCACGCTTGCTGATGCTCATGATAAGGGCGACGATCGAGAAGGCGTTGAAGGCAAGGGAAATAGCCAGCACAGCGTAGGTGGCGGGATGGAACGCTTCGAAGTAGCGCGCGTTGGCGGCGAAGGCGATGATATGGACCACGATCATTGCGACCACGAGCGCGCTCGACACGATGTTCATAAGGATGGCAAAGGGCGATCTAGCGTCCGCGAGAAGGGGAGCGCGGTCCTTGAGGAAGAGCGCCGCGATTTTCCACACGCAGAGCACGGGAACGAGCCAGATAACGACAGTGACCGCTATCCAGCCGCCCGGCTCCCTCGGCGGAGAACCGTAGAGCGATCCAGCGAGTTGGAGAGGATTGAAACCTCCCAAGGTTTGGCTGACGTTAGCGAGCACATACCAAGCGATCAGGATGATGGCAAAACCTATTTCCGCTGCATGGTTGGCCAGCCTGGACTTGTCCTTCATTCTCTCCCTCTCCTTGAGCGGGGCTGCTCGGCCAGAGCAGTCACCGCGAGCGCACACGCAGCCTCAGAATTGTTCGAGTAGTTTCTGTTTGGAACGCGCTTTGTCGAGATAGTCCGCTGCTTGCTCGTAGTCTACCTGGATGGCAACAACGGTCTGCAGGAGATCGATTGCCGCTTTGAAATCCTCATTGCGGTAGGCGTCGACGCCCTTGTCGTATAGGTCCTTCAGGCTGGTGAGTATCTTTTCATTGCGGCTGTCCAGCTGCTGCATGTTGGAAGGTTCCTTGGTGACCTTAGCCAGGGCGTTCACCTTGCGGTGCGCCGCCACCAGCTCTCCCGCGACAATCAGGTTGTCGATGTCCTGCAGCGACGCGTCAAAAGACACCGGAGTCGCCGTCGGCTGGGCGGTCTTCTCCGCCAGCTTGCTGCGCAACGCCCGCGCCTCGTCGGTCTTCATGACGGCCAGGGCGGCTTCGTTCTTGACTTCCGCAGTGGTATAGTCCTTGCGATTGTACAGGCTCACCGCCCACGTGTAGTTTAGCGTGTAGGACACTTGGCGCACGTCGGCCTCGAAGCTGTTGTCTACGCGCCTGTTCAGATCGTTGAGTACGTTCACCTGGCCGCGCGCGTCGAGAAAGTTGCCCGCCGTGATGGCTTTCTGGGCACTGTCGATGCGGTGAGCGACAAGTTTGGCAAGCGCGAGGCGAGCCGCGGTGTGCTGGTTTTGAGCGTCGGAGCTCTTGGGATCCACGTCCAGCGCTCTGCCTGTTTGCTGGTAAGCCTCCGTGTACTGCGCCTCCATCACGGAATCCGTGCTTTTCGCGTCAATCTTGTCGGTTGCTGCTTTTGCCTTGGCAATGTAGGAGTTCACCAGAGCGGAGCGAACCGAAGCGGTGTCGGCAAGCATCTTCTGCGCTTCCGCGTTTCCCGGGTCAATTTTGATGGCGGTCTGGAGCGCAACGAAGATGGCGTAGTTGTCATCATCCGTTCGTTTGGGGTTCTTGAGCGCTTTGGAGGCGACACGGAGGTTTGCTCGAAGCTGCGCGTTCTTGTAGTCGTCCACCAGGGCAAGGTATTGTTGGGCCCGGGCGTTGGTAGAGTCGTACTTGAGGGCCACGACAAAATAGTTCCTGATGTCGGCGATCTTGTCGTACTCCGCCTGGTGCACGAGATGGACATCGTACGCTTCAACTCCGGCCTCCGTCAGTGCCCTGGATTTGCTCTGATCATCCAGACTCTTGAGAAGGAAGGAATCACTGGTATTTGTGGAGGTGCATGCCAACATCCCTCCAGCTACAAGGCATGCCAAAAAAACAAGCCTCTTCATACAACCTCTGGTTGCCTACAGTATAGTTCCATTCCGTGGTACCGACAAGGCGGTGACAATACCAACTCCGCTTTCTCCCTCGTTGTGTGCAAGGTTTGGACGGACCTCAGCGGGGCGGGCTCCCGGACGCCGCACTGCCTAATCGACCCTGCCCGGTAAGGCGGCAGTCAGTAGGAAACGTCAAAGACCATCTTGAGCGTTCAGCCCATCTCGGCGTGGCGGCGCTTGCGGTAAGGGGAATTGGAGCACGCGATCGACGCCACCGCACAGTCGCTGCGCTCAACAAAGAAAATTTGTTTTCTTGACAGCAATAGCAAGTTATGACAACGTTTACGTATACGTTTACATTCAAATAGAGGTGAGGTCGCAATGGCTTCGGTTGTTGAAGTAGCAAAGCTGGCGGGGGTTTCCGTTGCGACTGTTTCTCGTGTGGTGACGAACTCCGCCTTCGTTGAGCCGCAAACGAGGCAGAAAGTGGAAAAGGCCATCAAGGAACTGAATTACGTCCCGAATCTATTGGCGAAGGGGATGAAGAAGAAAAGCGGCGCCTTCATCGCTCTCGTGATCGAAGAGGTTTCCCGCGAGCTCTTCTCCAGCGTCATAAGCAGTATCGAGGAGTCCGTTTCACGCAGGGGCTACACCTTGCTCCTGGTGAACACTGCAGTTCGCAAGGGGCAGACGGAGGATGAGATCATCGGGCGGCTCCTGGGAAGGATGGTCGACGGAATCATCGTGATATCCGACACCAAACTGTTCAACAAGATGAAGGGGAGCGGAATTCCCATGGTCTTGATGAATTGCTTCCACGAAGAAGGCCAAGTCCAGAAGGTCAGGGTCGACGATTACAAAGCAGGCGTTTTGGCGGGCGAACATTACGCGGATCTCGGCCACCGTAAATTGTTCTGCCTGACCGGCGGCGGCGTGAACAGCACACAACGGCTCTCGGGCTTCCGTGACTCACTCGGGCGAAGAGGCATTTCGCTCCCGGAGGCCCAAGTCTTCCAAGGGGACTTCGAGTACGCCTCTGGCGTTGCTGCGGCGAGACATATAATGAAGACCGGCATCGATGTGTCGGGGATCTGGGCGCAGAATGATCTCATGGCAATAGGCGCCATGAGCGAGCTCTCCAGGTCCGGAGTTAGGATCCCTGATGACATTTCTATCCTCGGAATGGATGATAGCCCGATCACTCAGTACTGCTATCCGCGCTTGACGACTCTTCGTCAGCCTATCCAGCAGATGGCAATCAAGACTGTGGAGATCCTGCTGGATCTTCGGGATCGGAAGAACGTCGAAAAGATTGATGCTGTGTTTTCACCGGAACTCATCATTCGAGAATCGACGAGGAGGTTGGCATGAAATGACGATCGTTTTAGTCTCTCCGCGTAAAATGTTTCCACTGAGCAGAAGGGGCCGTATGCCCCAGAGGGCCGGCAAGCAGGACATTGACTAACATCATGAGCCTCGTGGACTGGGAGAAAAACGTCGATACGCGCTACAAAAAGCGCCTCCTCTGTCCCCCGCTTCCATGCACGGTCAAGGATGACGGATTCTGTGTTCGGTGGGTCGTTTATGGAGACGAATATCTTGCAGCTAAAGAAATGACTGTGCTTCCGGGAAGAACTGCGGCTGGGAAAGAAGCTGCTGCCTTCGGATGGATTCTCGTTCTGCGATTCGGCATGTTCGGCGAATATGAGGCAGAAGCCGCTTGTGTTCTGAGTTTCGGCCAGCTTTCAGGAGACGAGTATTTCGTCAGCGAAAAGGCGGCTGCGGAAGGCCTACGCGTTACGAACAGGAGCAAGTGGGAGCCACTTGTTTTCCTTCAGCACTTTGGTCCTAATAGTTCCTAGGTTCCTTAAGGAGGGACAGATATGAAGCTCCAGGCCTTCGAGCAGAAATCAGAGAAGATCCGACAATCGTTCATAGACCTCAAGAAAAACCATCCTGAGCGCCTGTCCCAAAGGTTGAACCTCTCTTGGAGCAACTGGGGCTTCGGCATCGAGCCGTTGTCCGCTTCCGCAGCACGCCTCTCCACGGCAGGCATCCACTTCATTGAGCTGCACGGCAACCATTACGGCCCTGCTCTGGGCTATCGCGCAAAAGAGACCATGAAGATCCTGGGGGACCACGGGATCAGGGTAGGCGGGATCTGTGGCATGTTCTCCGCGGACAACGATCTGTCCAGCAGCAGGCCCGCAAACCGCCAGGCTGCGGTGGACTACCTGGAGAGGGAAGTGCCCTTTGCCGCTGAAGTGGGCTCCAACTACATCCTCGTGGTGCCGGCGGCCGTCGGCAGACCCCAGCCCTATGACACCAGCGAGTTCGACCGCAGCGTTGAGACCTTGCGCCTGGCGGCTGACCTGTTCGTAAAGCACAAGGTGAAAGCAGCAATCGAGCCCATCCGCTCCGCGGAAACCACGCTGGTGCACACGGTGGCCGCCGCCAAGGAGTATATTGCTGCGGTGAACCACCCTGGAGTTAAGCACATCAACGGGGACGTCTACCATATGCAGGCGGAAGAGAGCCACATCGGGGAAGCCATCGTGGATGCGGGGGAGATGCTGGTGAATCTCCATATGGCTGATTCCAACAGGACGGCCCTCGGGATGGGTTCGATGGACCTAGACACGATCATACGGGCGCTATACTTGATCGGCTTTAACACAGATGGGCGATTTGTAACTCCTGAGCCCTTGGGGCCCGGGGGAGATCCCTACCCCGCGATGTACGGGAAGCCGGAACCGAAAGCGCTGGATGAGCTGGTACGGCAGACGGCCAGATATTTCCGCGAACGGGAGGAAGAGGTTCTAGCCGAGAACTGAGATGCCTGATCAGGGTGAGGGAGAACAATTGACCTACGTTCCTATTCGACCTAGGAGCTCAGGGTTCACAAGACCGCCTGACGTACCGACTGAATGGGCCCTTTACTCTCGTCTCCCAAGGAGACACGAAGTTATCGGTAGCAGCATCGAGGGGTGATTTTTCAGCGATTTGGTTGGGACTCCTCTGCAATATTGATATACGCCCCATATACCCAACCCACTATTCCACTAGGGCTTCGCACCTCACACCAATAGCTATCCATGTTTTCTATTTTCTGTTTTTCTGCTGACCGATCCAACACATCCACCTTGTCTCCTTTCGAAAGAAGAGTAAGAACCGCCGCCTGCAGATCAGGACTCTCTCGCAGACGTACGCGGGAATCATTCATCTGGTCGTTAGGCAAAACTGCTCGAGCAAAAATGTCGTACTGTTTGGGTCTCACGCATTGGGGAAGGCTGGGCCTGACAGCGACGTGGACTTTCTCGTCATCGCAGAAAGCAATCTCCCTCGTCACAAGCGAAGTCGCAGCCTTTACGCCTCTTTTCATCCCTATCCATTTCCAATGGACATTCTAGTCTTCCAAGAGCCCCGGGTAACTGCGACACAACTGGATGCTAGTGCAGACGTAAACGCTCAAAATGAGGACGACATGAGCGCGCTGATAATTGCCGCAAAGTACAACCGAAACCCTGAGGTAATGAGTGTGTTGTTGGAAGCAGGCGCTGACGCAAAGATGAAAAACAAAAAGAGTGTCATCGCCGTGAATACGCGCAGCACAATGAGACTCTGCAAGGTACAGCCGTCTATCTCCGACGGGAGGAGGCGTCACCATAGGCCTTCTTGCCCCTGGCCTGATGTTCTCCCGCACCACTCACACCATGTTATAGGAGAGTTCTCCTCCTTCTTTTCCTAATACGAAGCCCTTATTGAGAGTGCGAGAAACAAGGGGCTGCCTTAGCTTTGACCGACCGCGTGCTGGGAACCAGGCAACGGCTCCGACAACAGAGATTGCCTAAAGCAACTCAACAATCATCTCTCGAATTTCGCTCTGGTTGTAGGCGATGACTTTGAACTTGGTGATCTTTTCCACTCGAACGGTAACTCCATGGACCGTCCTGGTTGTCCAAATCCTCTGGGCCTTAGGGAGTCTCCATAAAGCAAGTTTGCTTTTGCCTGCGCAGTTGTCGCTTCAGACACCCACGGACGGAACAAGACGAGCAGCAACGTCATTACGAAAACGAGGAGGCATCCAGCCAGAATCGGCCACCAATGAGGCTTCACCCACATGCCAGCCGTTTGGCCAGCAAGTCGGCTCTGAGAAAGTCATTAGAGCCTTTCGGAACGCTGAGAGTCCTTCGACCTGACAGGCTTATTTTCTGTGTCCCTTTGATTTTCCGACACGCGGCTTTCTGGACGAGGTCTGAAGCTATAATAGGGCCGCAACTGTCCTAGCAGAAAGAAGGGTGTTGTAGAGAAGCATTGTTATGGTCATGGGACCCACGCCACCGGGGACTGGCGTGATGGCCCCGGCCTTCGCGCGAACCTCGTCGAACTTCACATCACCGACCATGCGCTGGCCTTTTGGGTGAGACGAATCAGGGATGCGGTTGATACCGACATCGATGACGACTGCCCCTTCGCGCACCATGTCGGCCGTGACGAACTCAGGCCTCCCAATGGCGGCAATCAGAATATCCGCCTGGCGCGTGATAGAGGGAAGGTCGCGAGTGCGGGAGTGACAGACGGTGACGGTCGCGTCAGCGGTCTTACCCTTCTGCATGAGCATATTGGCAATCGGTTTTCCGACGATGTTGCTGCGGCCCAGGACGACCACGTGACTACCGGCGACCGGCACCTCGGAGTACTCGAGCAGCTTCTGGATTCCAAAGGGGGTGCAGGGACGAAACCCCTTTTCCCCCGTCATTATCCGGCCGAGGCTGACAGGATGGAAGCCATCCACGTCCTTGCTCGGGGCGATGGCGTTGATCACTTTCTGCTCGTTGATCTGGGCCGGCAGCGGAAGCTGCACGAGGATACCGTGGATCCGGGAGTCCTGGTTCAGCTTTTCAACGAGGCCAAGTAGCTCAGCTTCGGAGGCGCTTTCCGGGAGGGTGTGCTGCTCTGAATAGATGCCGATCTCGTGCGCCGCTTTGTTCTTGTTCCTGACGTAACTGCGCGAGGCGGGGTTGTCCCCCACGAGCACCACGGCGAGCCCGGGTGTTATTCCGCGCTCCTGCTTGAGCGCCTGTATTGCATCCGCAATCTCCTTGCGAATCCTGCCTGCGATTTCCGTGCCGTCGATAATGCGCGCCGCCACGCCTCCTCCTATCCCATTCCCTCGAGCCTGCCATCCCGCTCTGCTGTGATATAGGCCATGCAGAACTGGTCCCTGCCGGCAAGGGCTTCGGCGGCAAGGATGTTCGCCATCATGCGCGGATCCAGAGGGTCGACAATGGCGCTGTCCAGGCCCTTGGCGACCGCCATTGCGACGAACACTTGGTTGAGGAGCTTCCGGCGTGGGAGGCCGTAGGAGACGTTGGAAAGACCGCATGTCTTGTGGACGTGCGGGTGCTTTTCCGTGATCCGTTCCACCACCCCCAAGGCGCCCATCCCATAGTCGGGACTGGTGCTGACAGGACGGATGAGCGGGTCGACGAATATATGGTCAGGAGGGATGCCGTCGTCCTCCAGCCTCTTTATCAGGTCGTCGGCAACACCCCACACTTTGGCCATGTCGTCGGTCATCCCCGCGTCATCCAGGCTCAGCGCGACCACGCGGGCGTTGTACTTCTTGAGCAAGGGGATCAGCGTTTTGTACCTGTCAGATTCGGCGGAGATGGAATTGAGAAACGGGTCCTGGCCCGCCATGGCAAGCCCCGCCTCCACTGCGGCCGGCCTCGGGGAATCGATGGACAGAGGGACCTCGCTCACCTCTCGAATGACGGAAACCAGCCATTGGACCTTCTCCACTTCGTCGGTTGGGAAGGCGCCGGCGTTCACGTCCACCCAGGCGGCTCCCGCCGCGGCCTGCTTCCTGGCAAGATCCTGGATGTACGCGCGGTCTTTCTTCTCGATTGCAACCCGAATCTGCTTGCGTGTCGAATTAATCAGTTCTCCAATGATGAACATTCCGCCCCGTCCCTTCCTTGTGACTACCTATAGAGGAATGGGCGAACTATAGGGCTCACGTAGCGCGAAGTCAAGGTTTGCTCAAATCCTGGGCGTCGAAGGAGTAGGCGACCTCCTGGAACTGCGAGCGCATGTCTTTCACGTCGTCTCCGACGAACTTTTTTTCCAGGAGACAGCGCCTAAAGAGTTCGGCAGTCCTATCCATCTCCGCCTCCTTCATGCCGACGCGTGTCATCTCTTGGACCCCGATCCTGATGCCCGCAGGGCTGGTGGCGTGGGCCAGAGGCTCGAAGGGGAGCAGGTTCATGTTGACGATGATCCTATTATCCTTAAGATCGCGGGCGGCCGTATCCCCGCCACCCTGGTCCGTCATATCGATTGCCACCTGGTGGCTTTCCGTAAACCCGAACTGCTCCCCTTGGACTTTGAAGCCCAACTCGAAAAGCTTCCGAGCCAGATGTTTGGCGTTGGCCACGACTTGACGCGCGTAGTCGGCTCCGAACTCCAGCATCTCGTAGGTGGAGACGGCGAGGGTAACAAGGGTTTCCAGGTGATGGTTGGAGGAAGAGCCCGGGAATGCACCCTTGTCGATCTTGCGCCATTCCTCGTCGTCCACATTGGAGAGGATGACGCCGCGCTGAGATCCGAAGAAGGTCTTGTGGGTGCTGGCCGTGACGATGCTCGCTCCTTCTGCTAGGGGGTCCTGGAACTGATGGCCTGCAATGAGCCCCAGGACGTGCGCCGCGTCATAGATGAGCTGTATCCCTTTCTTGCGGCAATACGGGGCGAGCTCTTTCAATGGTTCGGGAAAAAGGAAAAGACTCTTTCCCATGATGAGCACCCGCGGCTCCAGGGCGTTCATGATGTCTAGGGTATGGTCTATGTCGATGTGGTAACCATCCGGAGTGAGCGGGAAGTTCACGATGTTCCTCGTGTACTTGCCGACCGAGCCGGCGCGGTGATGGCTGATGTGCCCGCCGCCCGGAGTCGAGTTGACGAGCGCGATGTCGCCCCAGCGTATGTAACGGCTGAAGACCGCGTCATTGGCTATTGTGCCGCTGATCGGCCGTACGTCGGTGTGCTTGCAGTGGAAAAGGCTCTTCATGTGCTGCTTGAGGAGGCTCTCGATCTCGTCGATGATCTCCGTGCCCTGGTAATAGCGCTCGCCGGGGTGGCCTTCCGCGTATCGATGAGCGAAGTCCGAGCCCATGATCTTGCGGACCCGGCGGCTGGTCACGTTTTCGCTTGCAATCAGGTTGATGCAGCTGTCACGCCATGAGTTCTGGTCCTTCACCAGGCTCTCGATATGGGCCACATTTCTCTCGTACATCGTCCATCCTTTCCGATAGCAGTCTGAAGCTGGCTGGCGTAAGGCCGCTCACTTGACCCTAATGTTTGAAGCTTCTCTGGCCCGTGAAGACCATGGCCACGTCGCCTTCGTTGCATGCCTCGATCGACTCAAAGTCCCGCTCGGAGCCTCCCGGCTGAACGATGGCGGTCACCCCTTCCCGGATGCCGACGTCCACGCCGTCACGAAAGGGAAAGAACCCGTCGGACACCATGCGGGAGCCGGCAATCCCTCCCTTTTGGCGGGCCGTCTCGCGGTCGATCTCGGCCCGGGCTTCGGGCTTGTCCAGCGAGGCATACGAGGTCTGGAACGCTTCCCACGCCAAGCGGTCGGCAAGCTTGCGGTACGCCTTGTCCCGTGCGATTTCGGCTACCCCAACCCGGTCTTGCTCGCCGGTACCGATGCCGACGGTTACACCGTCTTTAACGTAGATCACTGAGTTGCTCGTGACTCCGGCTTCCACGAGCCAGCCGAAAAGCAGGTCCTCCGACTCAGCCGCAGTTGGGGTCCTGTGGACGCGATATTCCCGTCCCTTGTACACCGTCTGCGCTGCCAGGAAGTCCCGCACGTGCAGGGTCCGTGGAACGAACGCGGTTTGGGCGATGATCCCGCCGTCGACCAGGCTCTTCAGGTCTACGTATTGGGCGCCGACAAACGTCTCCAGCCTAGTCATGTTGGATATGCGCATGACGCGAAGGTTCTTCCATCGGGCGAAGATGTCCATGACGCCCTGCGCGAACTCGGGCGCCACGACGACCTCGGCATAAGAAGCGGCAATCAACTCTGCCGTCTCCCTGTCCACTTCGCGGTTCAAAGCAATGGCCCCGCCGAAAGCGGCGATCCTGTCCGCCATGTGGGCTCTGTGGTATGCCTCGGAAAGAGTGCGGGCCCGGGCAACACCGCAGGGATTGTTGTGCTTGACGATGACGGCGCACGGCGATGAGGAGAGATACCGCAGGATATTGAGCGCATTGTCGGCGTCGGTGATGTTGATCTTGCCCGGGTGCTTCCCCGACTGCAGGAGCTCGACATTTGAGGCAAGGTGGCGCCCCGCCTGGATGGTGACCGCCTCCCCCAGGGAAAGGTTCCCATTCACCAGCCGGTACAGAGCCGCCTCCTGTCCGGGGTTCTCCCCGTAGCGCAGCCCTTTCTCCTCACCGCCAATGACCCAGGTGGCCTTTTGATAGAACAAAGTTTGCCGGCCTTCCTCTCCGACGAAGCTGATCTCTAAGCGGTCTGGGAAGTGGTCTTCCATCATGCGCCGATACGCGCTCTTCAGATCCGGGGTGGACATGCGATTCAGCTTCCTGTTCTCACGTCGTAGTCCGCGGACACCCGCTCGAAATCGAGGCGGGCCAGGTACGAGCAGATCGCAGCGTCATAGGCGGCCGTGGCGGTGAAAGCCTTCTGAGCCAGGCGCCATCTGGTGGCCAGGGAGAGCGCACCGCCGCCTGCGGAAAGCTCAGCGATGATAGGCGCATAGTCAGCTGGGTCAGTGAGCACCGCAACGCGATGGAAGTTCTTCGCGGCCGCCCGGACCATGCACGGGCCGCCTATGTCGATATTCGCCCTGGCGGTTTCAGGGGTCGCATCCGGCTTCGAGACGACGCCGGCGAACGGGTACAGATTCACGACGACGAGGTCGATGAGAACGGCACCGGCGCGGGCCATATCCGCGTGGTGGGCCTCGTTGTAAGTTTCTGAGAGGAGGCCCAGATACACCTTGAAGTCGAGCGTCTTTACGAGCCCGCCCTGCAGTTCGGGCTGCCCAGTGTAATCCGAGATCTGCCGCAGCCTGTCCCTTGCTGTCGGGCCGAGTATGTCCTGGATGACGCCGTGGGTGCCACCGGTGGAGAGAATCCTCAGATCAGGGGTTGTGGCGAGGAGACCTTTCACGAGGAGATCGAGACCCGATTTGTCCCAGACGCTGACCAGCGCGGTCTTCACCCGCACGCGGTCATCGATCGTCTGGACTCTGTTGAGGGCCATCAAACCTCCGGTCGCCATGCTATTGATTTTGCGCTCGAGGTTCAAGCCCGGCAGTGACGCGTGCGGCCCTGTCGCGTTGAATGTTTCGTGCCGCCCTGATAGAATCCGCACCCGATGCAAGGCCTGCCGCGCCGGTATCTCCTCATGTCGCTTGTGTATGCAGGCGCCGCGCTCCTCGTGATCTGCCTCGCGGTGTTCGTGGGCAGCCTCTCCCGAACAGTGGGCGGCGCGCGCATCTCGGGGCGTTTCTCTCCTTTCCCGCTTTTCAACAGAACGAACCTGGAGGAGCTCACACTTTCCTGGAATGGGCTGAACTTGCGTTTTTCTCGCGCCTCGCTTTCCGCAGACGGGAGTGGGGACATCATGCTTGCGGGAAACGAGCGCCTTCACGTGGTTGCAGCAGATGGAGCGGGACCGACTGTGACCATTTCACCGGAGGGCAGCAGTGCGGCGGACGCGGGGGTTTTCGGCATCCCGTTCGACGTTACGGGAGTGCTTCAGGACGGTTCGGATGCACGGACACTCTCCTGGCGGCAAGGCGCGGACGCATTCCAGCTCACTCTCCCGCCGAACTCGACCATAGACTATGACTCGCGCTCAATCGAGGTACAGTTGCGAGGGGCTGCGATAGGCTCCGAGATGAAACTCGTCTCCCTGTCGCCTGCGGCTGCTTCGCAAGCTTTCACCGCGGAGGCACCGGCGCCCGCTCCCCGGCTTCCTGACGAAAAGTCGCTTCCCACCCAGGACCAGCTTGACACGGCTCTCGGGCGCTTTTCGGATTCTGCCTATGCAGGCTGGAGAACTTCACGATATTCCGCAGAGGACAAGACCTGGAGAATGGCCGACGGCAAGCAAGGATTCGCGGAGGAAATCGGAACGGCTTTCCTCGCCGAGTCGGTTGCCCGCGGTACTTTTTCAAATGCGATTCAGGCGTGGGCGGCGGCGCTGGACAACCGGGTGGGCCAGTCGCCTCGGTTATCGTATTCGACATGCGTCTATACCGGTCAAGTCAAAGATTTCGCGAGACTGCTCCAAGACAAGGAGGCAGGCCAGACAGATCGATTGAAAGGCCTGGCATCTCAGGGGGACCCCTCTGTTCTCTGGCAGCCGGGAATCCTCGTATACGCCCTGGACAGGGGCGGACCCCTACTTGCAAAGTCAATCCTTTCCTCCCTTCGCGCCCTGGACCCGGCTCAAATGACCCAGCCGGCGCTTCTCACCGACTTGGAATCTCAGGAAGACTACTTCCAGCTCGTCGGGGATGATGCCACCGTTTTGTCCGCCGCGCGTGAGCTGATCGAGAAGTGGATCCTGCCGTCCCTCGCAACCACCGCCAACGGCGCGATTTTCCTTGCCCCGCAGGGGGGCGCGGACGTCATGCAATCGATCCGTTGCGGCTCGCTTTTGATCCGCGCGGGCGCGCTACTGCAGGAATCGAAGCTCGCGGCGCTCGGCCGAGCTTTAATTGTCTCATCCCTCTCGCTTGCTTCGGAGGCCGGCTTTTTGCCCGCCTCCCTTACCGTGTCGTCGGGGCGCGTGGCTACGCAAGCAGGGACCCTTGCGCCAGAATCAGTATATGCCATGCTCCCGTTGGGGCGGCACCTTCCCCACGAAGTCCCGTTGTATCGGCCCATGGGCGTTGGATGCTGGGTATGGACCGCGTCCGAGCTGGTTTCCGCTGACGACGTCGGCGGCGAGATTCGGCTTGTCTTCGCTTATCCCGCGGGGGTCCCGCAGTACCTCGTGTTCCGCGGGCTTGCGCAATTCCAGCAAATCAGGATGCACGGCATCCCGTGGCATTCCGACCCTTCGTATGCGAAGTACTCTGACGGTTGGGACTACGACCCTCAGACCCAGACGCTTTTCATGAAGATCACTGGAAAAAAAGACAAGGAAGAAGTGGGCTTCACGTTCTAGGCGCAGGCAAGGGAATCGAGGTTGCGGGCCCGAGGCCCGAACGTTCAAGCTGCTCGTACATCGAGTAGACTGTAAGCTCGAGTTCTGCTTTCAGGCGCTTCTTTTCCAGCGAAAACGGCTTCTGCGCGTCAAAAGGTATGGGTGCACCAACCAGAATGGCTCCTATCTTGCGGTTGACTGCGACGGGAAGAAACTGCACCGCCTTGCGCGTTCTCTGGTAGTAGAGCCTGGCAACGTGAAGGAAGCCGGTGCAGAACTCGCACATTGTGTCGTTGACCCTCCGCGTCGAGTCTTCTGCGAAGACGAGCAGGCTTCTGCCCTGCTCGAGGACGGACAGGCTCTGCATCACCGTTGCGGCGATTCTCTTGCTCTTCTGATACACCGGGATGGCTCCGATGTCCTTCATAATCGCCACGCAGATCCTGCCGATCACCCTGCCCAACCAGGTGCTGAGCGGAGGCCGCAGATGAAGCTCCTGCTCCAAAAACTCCTGCTGGATGCGTTGCGCCACCGTCTTCATTTCCGTGACCTCGTGCGCGACCCAGGGGAATATCCGAAGAGGCAGAGAAGTTATCAGAGACACTGGCCCGAAAGAGCCGACATGGTTTGCCACGACGATGATGGGATCCTCAAAGCGCAGATTTCTTCTGCCGCGAATCCGCGCCCTAAAGAAGAGAAACCTCACGGCCTTGTAGAAATGGCGGGCAACCATTTGCTTCCCAACTGTATTACATAGACGGTCTATGCAGATACTATATTTTCTAAAGTGGGGAGTCAAGAAATGTCTCTGCCACCAACGAACGCTTACGAGGGCCGCGCCGCGGCCTCCCGGCCAACTATCGATCGGAGCAGGAGCGGGCTGGTAAGAAAAGCGAGTAGCGCAAGGGAAAGGAGAAGGATCTCAAGAACCCCCGCCCCTCCCCAGAAGCTGCGCAGGACTGCGGCCCCACCGACGATTCCCACGGCAAGGACGGAGCCCGCCTTGAATACGCGCTGGCGGACACGGATGAAAAGCACGGAGGCAATCCCGAGTGTTGCGCAGAAGTAGGCCATGGCGGTGTCCCATCTGCTAAAACGCACCTCGAAGCTGCGCAGCAGGTTGACGACGAACCCGTCGGAATGGCTGACGGTGAGGAGCCAGATTGCCAGGACAGGGATGGGGAGCAGCATGAGGGACGCAAGGATCCAGTCCCGACGTGCCGACCTAACGGTCGTGGACGCCACGAGCCAGATGCTGAAAACGCACAGCACTCCAAGGAGTGCCAGCTCCCACACTGGAGCCGGCTCACCGGTTCCCCGCGCTACGTAGGTCACGGTGCGCACCACGGGGTCCCACGACATCGCAGTGAGGATCAGGAACGGAAAGACGGCGTAGCCCATCCATGAGTAGGACCAAGTCGGCGTGCCCCTGCGGCTGCCCAACAAAGCAATGAGGACAATTGCCGCAAACGCCGCCCCGACCATGACCGGTTGGCGCCACACATGCGTGGCAAAGAGCGCCGCCACGATCATGTGGGGCTGGCAACTGATCAGCGCTTCCATCCAGCTGCCGCGGCTGTACGCTTCGTAGGTCAGACGCGCAATGACGCGAGCACCGCCGAAAGAAGCGAGCGCTTCCCGCGTGGCCTCCAGCTCCGAAACGCCCCGTTCCTGCAGCTCGGCCACCTTCTCCTGCAAATGAGAATACAGCTCGCTGATGATCCGGGATTCGGTCTCTCGATCAAGATGAAGGTGCGAGCGGATCTCGTCCAGGTAGACGGCCACCTCTGCCTGCATGGCCCGTCCTCCCCCTCATCCCTCCGCGGGTTTCATAACGAGGGCCATGGCGCTCGCAAAGCTCCGCCACATGGCGAGCTTCTCCTGGAGAAGCCCGCGGCCCTTGTCGGTTATCGAGTAGTAACGCCGTTCCTGGCCGTTGGGCAGCTTCTTCCACTCGCCTTCCACAAGACCGTCGTTTTCCAGCTTGCGAAGGGCCGGGTACACGGTCCCTTCCTTGAAGCGGAAGTACCCTGCGCTTCGGACTTCGATCTCCTTGATGAGGCGATACCCATATGCCTGTCCCATCTCATTGATCAGAAAAAGCAGCAGCGAGTCGGTGTTGCCGCGAAGAAGATCGGAATCATAGCTCCGGTTGGCATCAGCCATCTGTATACCCTCACTTCCCTCAACTTAGGGAAAGGGTAGCGATGGTGTTTCCCTGCTGTCAAGGGCGCGAGCCGTGGATCACACTTTCACGAGTAGCGGGCGGTGATTGCTTTCAAAGATCTTAAGATTCTTCTCGCTAAGCGGACCGCTCTGTCGAGGGCAGGCGACAGGCCACAGACGTCCCCCCACGCTACACCGAGTGCCTGAACCACGTTTCCATCTGTAGAATAATGGACTGGCCTTTCTTTTAATAAATTAATGAAAAGTAAACTGTTCTAGGCGATAAAAACCTCCACGGAGGGATGTCGTATGGACGAAAGGCGTCAATACCAAAGACACGAAGCCAATATCGATATTAGATTGCAGTTTCAAGGCCAGGAAGTCTCGTGCCAGCTAAAAAATCTGTCGGAAGGAGGATCACTCCTCCTAGTCGACCCAAACTCTGGCGCCTCCTTGACACAACAATGCATCGGAGAAGAAGCTACTTTTCTTCTGAACAAGGTACAGACCAAGGGGACTATTGTTCGAGTGCTCGAATCTGATGGAGTCAGACTGATTGCGTTGAGGTACTTGGGTCATTCCATACAGGAAGAAACTCGGGGTTCATAGGGGCGAGGAGACAAGATCCTCGAACAACCAAGATAGGCTACTCGCGATCGGAACTCGCGGTTCCAATGACGGGCGATTCGGTCTCCTTCCAGCGGGACGGATGGAAAACACTTGTTTGGACATCTGGTCGCTTTGGGGCTGGGCGGTCGCTGAAGACAGAGCATCACTCGATTTTTCAATTTGTTTTAGAATTTGTTTCAGATTTTTTGGTAAAGGCGTGGTATCGTCAGCGGAAAGGATAGCTAAGTTGGAAGCCTCAAACAGGTTCGGGGAGACGTGCTCGCCGATTGTTGCGAGCCTTCTGTTCGCAATGACGGAAGGTGCCAAAGGCGCCTTGGACATCGGAGGGCGCCCGCGGGGAACAACCAGTGCTGCGAGGTGGAGACTTGCTGCAGCCCTGTAGGAGGCCAGATGAAGCTTGCTTTGGAAAGCATAAGGAACCAAGAAAGCTATGGGTCGTCGTAGCGACATGGCCGCCAGTACAACACGTGGTGTTGTAACCACTTTAGCGAAAAGGAGCGTTTCAATGGACATTCCTAGTCACGAGTCAAAAGAATGGGCTGAATTAATCGAGGGGAGAAAACAAGTCACATTCCAACTACTGGCCACAAGGATCTTGGTGGGACGAATTGTTGGAACCTACAAGATGGATCCTTCGCCCGCCAGAAAAGTCAGATGCATCGACGAGCTGCGCAGTTTCTTTACAAAAAATATCCGGATTCCTTCAGCGCAGACAGACCTAAACACCATTTTTGGAGGGAGACTCTCATGAATCAGGTCTTATTCAATGTAGAAGAAGTCGTAGGGATGATCCAGAGTGGGAAAAGCTTGCTTCTGGCTGGAGATGAAGCCCTTTTGAAACAGTTGCCCCGAGGCTCCTGGATCGGCGGAACAATCCCGTACTTCATGGGCGAAAGGGGCGGGGAGTTCTCCAAGAGCAAGATCTATGTCATCACGTTGCCGGAGAACGTCTCCGGTCAGTCCATCCGCTTCTATGATGAGGCGAACATTGAAAAGATCTATAGTGAGGCTCCCGAACAGGGTTTCAGCGTGGTCATAATTCCAGCGGCTTCCAGGACGCACCAGGCATTTTCACTCAAAGCGCCCACGTTTCCTCAATTCGCCGCCAGCCCTTTGATTGGATGGATATCTGGCGTCGATCTGAAAGACTTGGGAAAGGTCACTCCCAAAGTATTCGATGGGAAAACAGGACGCGTGTCGGACAACGCCGCGGTGGTGATGGATGCTTCCCTCCCGAAAGACAAGGCGGCGATCATTGGAATCGTCAACATCTTTGAACAGGGCAGTGGTGACACCCTAACTTTTGCCCAGGATGGCTTTTCCGCCAGTGAAGTCATGGTGAACGGCAAAAAGCAGAGTTTCGTCGAGTATCTGTTGGCGAACAAGATCGACACACGGCTGCCTCTTGTGGCTGACTCCTATGGGGCCATGGTCAATACTAGCTTTCAGCTTGTGGACAAGGCCGGCAACCACGTCGACTTTTACGCACCCGTTTTCAAAGGTGTCGAATACAAGCTGGCCAAGCCAGTTCTCAACTATGTCGAGAGCTTCGAAAAGGTCACGAGTGCTAAGCTGGGCGATCGGATGGTCTTTGCTTGTAACTGTATTCTGAACTATCTCTATTCCGAGCTTGAAGGTAAGAAAACCGGCAACGTAACGGGCCCCGTAACTTTCGGAGAAGTCGCTTATCAACTCTTGAATCAGACGATGGCGTACATGACGATTGAAAGCATCTGAGGTACAAGGCGGGAACTCTTTGTCGTGGGGCGTTCGAGTGAACGCCCTACCAAAGAGTGCCGCTCATCGCTGGGTCGCTCTGCAACACAAGGCTGCTTCGCATCCGGGAGGTGCGGGGGCAATGAAATTGCCCAAGGTCCGGTTTCCATAACCGGGATGTGCCTACTGCCGATCGAAAAAGTGCGCTGAGGCTACATCCAAAGCTTCATCCGGATCTGTGCTGTTTGTAGGCCAACGGCTTTATAGAAGGCGATGGCCTTCCTTGTTCCATTCCCAGACCTCGAGCGCTATCGATCTGCATCCCCGCTGCGAAGTGGTCATTTGCAATTTTTTCATCAATCGGCGGCGGTATCCCTTTTGTCTCCGTTTTCCTTCGACGCACATGTCTTCTCTGAAGAAGATTTTTTGGTCGAACACTTACCGGGTTTGACCGGATTTCAATTATAATAATTCCCGACAGTTTTCATTCTAGGCCTTCCCGGAGGCGCAGGTATTTATAACCGGTGAGCGAGTTGTAATGTGAATTGCACTATCGCGGTGTTAAGAAAGTATTACAATCTTCTTTCACAGGATGCGTGGCCTTGGAGGCTTCTCGGGTTCAAGTTGTTTTGGATCTTCAGCTGGTCATCGGACGGCAACCCTTCGTGATTCTTCGAACGGAGTCTTATAAGAAATCCGGAAATCCCCTTGGCGACCACGGTGACTGCCCGGACGCAAGGAATATCAAGTAAGACCACGTCAGGCCTCGGCACACTTGGGATCCCTTTCCAACAACGCGGGGAAAGAAAAAGCTGCCCCTTATGCGAGAGTCTTTGGGTTCTAACAAGCCGGATCCAGTCCTGAGCGTTTCCGCAATCAAAGATGACGGACTGTTTGGTGCATTCTTCTGACCACGACCTTCACGGCAGTACATTGAAACGACGAGTCGCTAATGCAACCGAAGTCTGTAGCAACACGTAAGTTCGTTTCAACCAGAGCGTTTGTCCTTGCCTGCGTGGTACGTCTATCTTGAGGTTGTAGACACCGGGTGCGGGATGGACGAGACGACGCTGGCCCGGGTCTTCGATCCTTTTTTTGGACCAAGTTCACCGGGCGTGGCCTGGGGTCGGCCGCCGTCATAGGCATCGTCCGCGGCCATGGAGGGGCCATCAAGCTATAGGAAAGGGAACTACCTTCAAACTTTTCCCCGCCAGCCAAGCGCCCTCGAACGGAATCGAGCATCCTGACGCCTCGGGCGGAGAATGACACTGTTTTAGTTGCTTCAAGGTAGCCATTTAGTGCGGGAAAGGAGGACATCGTGCTTTTCGCAAGAAAATACTCGACAATTCGTGTTTGGGTGATGCTCTCAGTTATCCTCGAGCTGACAAGCTGCGGATTTTTGGGGTTGGGCGCAAGAACTGCCAAAGTGGTAATCAAATTCGATCAATCCGGAGGCGACAATACGTTCGCGGCCACCGTCTACGTTCAAGAGGTCAACACAGGGGAGACTTTGCTCTTCCCTTATGACCCGCACACGCCGAACATTACAGTCAATCTCAAGAAACCAGGGAAGTACGTCTTTTACGCCAAGCTCGTCGAGGCCCCGGATGACTACCACTACGGTTACACGAGCAACCAACCAGTCGCCTACGGCCACATGGCCCGTGGAGGGATTGGTCAACCAGAGGGTCTTATCGCTATCGACGTTGAGCTTGGCGGAAAGTATAGAGCTTATATCAACGACTATCGAGCGACTCTTCCCGTTCGAGGCAAACCGGTGACGGTTCCCTGGCGCGCAGATTAGTCGAAAACTCCGTATCTGGGAATGCCGCCCTAAGACCGTGGATCAGTGTGGGCGTTCGATGACACAAAATATCGAGGAAAGCAAAGGCCGCAGAAGCATTGGCATCTCTGGCGTCGGTGCACCGCGTTTTTAGCAACCTAAACCCTCGCCATATGCCATGGCAGGCAAGACAGCTCCTACTCTCCTTTTATAGAAGCCGGCCGGGGAAGTGGCCTCCCCGACCGAGCCTCCGGGGAAAGGCCCGTGGACTCTGTTGCAACTGAATGGGAGCAGAGCGACCAACGACTTGAACTTGGGTTGGACGGGTCCTGAGGCAAAGCGTGGAATTCGTCTCCCCTATGGAGGCCGCGACGAAGGAATCGAGCGCTGACGAGGAACCTGGCTTGATCCGCGGTGTATACTCTTAGCCATGGCGAAAAAGACTGCAAAGAGGACACCAAAAAGGGCTGTCGACCAGCGCAGGGCGAACCTGGAGAAGGAGCTGCGGGAGGCAATCAAAGAGGTAGATGAGGAGGGCCTTCTTTTTCTTCTCCAGCAAGCCGGAGTCCTTATCCATAACGCCCGCGTGGAGCGCATCAACAAGGTGGCAAGCGAGATCCGAGGGTCGCAAAAGGCCGGCGCCTTGGCGCCCGCTGGGGTGGAGATCGAGGAGTCGGAGGGCGGTAAGGTCTTTTTCCTGACCATCGGGCAGAGCCGCAAAGTCCTGAACCTCGACGAGCTGAAGAGGCTCGTTCGTATCTGCTATGCAGCGGAGACTAAGAGCGACGCGCTGCGCCAGCTCTACACTGTTCTTTCTCGTGAGCGAAGGGATATATTGTCAGACGCACACATCGGCGGCCCTCAAAGCCCGCTCATTGGCGGTCTCTTCCAGGCGGTGAGGGCCAAGTTCAAGTTGGAAGACAGATAGGTCGGGTGGCACTGCGGACGACGCGCCAGCCAGCTCTTGCACAGGGCCGGGAATCCATTTATTGTTGGTCATGGGACTGGCAGTCGTCGACGGGAAGTATTTCCTCTCCTACGAACAGATACATGCGACAATCCGCAAGCTGGCTCAGGACATACGCGAGGACGGATTCGATCCTGACGTCATCGTGGCCATTGGGACGGGCGGATATATTCCGGCTCGGATCCTCAAGACCTTTCTGAAAAAGCCCATCCTGACAGTCGGGATCTCGTACTATGGCCCTGACAACAAGCCTGCCAAGACGCCCCGCATGATCCAATGGATCGATGAGGTGGAGAAGAAGCTTGCTGGCAGAAAAGTGCTCCTCGTGGATGAGGTGGATGACTCGAGGGTGACCCTAGAGTACTGCCTGCGGGAGCTGTTGCGCCACGGGGCCTGCGAAATTGCCGTTGCAGTCCTGCACAACAAGAACAAGGAAAAGAAAGGGAAAATCCCCCAGGAGATCCGGAGATACTTTGCCGGCCAGGAGCTGGAAGATCGCTGGATCTGCTACCCCTGGGATGCAGAGGACATTGAAGAGCATCAGAAAACGGCTAGATCGCTCAAAGGGCCCAACGGGCCGAACCCGGGCGCGGCATTCACCGCTACGGTCTGACCCTCTTTCGGTCACGAGGGAAAAGCGTAGCCTCTTTCACGTTCGAAAGCCCCAAGATCTTCTGCGTGAGACGCTCTAAGCCAATGGCAAAACCGCCGTGGGGCGGGCAGCCATAACGGAAAATGGAGAGGTAATCGGACAAGCCGGCAGGGTCCAGGCCGAATGTCTTCGCGTTCTCCACCAGCGTGTCGTACTGGTTGATCCGCATCCCCCCGGAGGTCACTTCCAGCCCGCGGAACAGAAGATCGAAGGCTTTCGTCTTGTTGTTCTCTGCGGGATACGTGT